>ULWT01039628.1_pt1 | contig 49602 bp, 43 predicted proteins | sample 1960611 | NCBI WGS metagenome assembly ULWT01 (sample SAMEA4835819, study PRJEB28245) | human gut metagenome | biome: gut microbiome; material: fecal sample | place: Denmark | collected 2008
CGCCATGATACCTTGCGCATCCATATTGGAAACATCGGCATTCTCCATTGAGCGTTGTCCCCATTCGAGACCTCTTTCCTTAAGAAGTTCTCCATATTTTGTCAACTCATATTCCGGATTTTCATCTTCAAACTTATAAACAGCATCTATTAACTCATTAACCACTTCTGTATACTTTGGGTATGGAAAGTGTATAGGATCGTCTTCCGTTCCCTTGTGCTCTTTATCTATTATCCATTCTCCAACACTATCAGTTTCCAATGGTTCTAAAAGCCCAATGAGTTTGTCAAATTTTGTATTTGTCATCCTATTCACCTGCTTCCAATTTGCCTTTAAGTTCTTCTACACTTTAAACATTATCTTCAACTATCCGTTTTAATTCTTTTAACGGTTACATTGTGTCATACCTATTTTAACTCATCCATCAAGTCGGGTTATTCCTCATTTGTCACGTATATATAACTTAAAAATACACTTTTAACCGCACCCGTTTCCCATCTCTATCAGTGTAATTATTTATAATATCTACCAACTTATCAAACTGACACATATTATCTCTTACATTATTATTTGCTCTAAGTTTATCTATTGCTTCTGAAAGACTTTTACCTCCAAAATTCTTGCTAATGATGGTATTTACCGCTTTTACCTGACTAGCAAATGGTTCTCTATCCTTGAATCTACACACCTTTTCTCTAATCTCAAAAATTGGGGTATTCGGTTTTGCATCAATAATAAGAAAAATCCACATAATAGCATTGAATAATTGTTTTGCTACTGGATTCCATACCTCTTCCTGCCTTCTTCTACCATTATTCCCTATATTTCCTCCACCATAACCTCCTGCTACACCTTCTCCATGTAAGGGGTTGAATAAAGGTAAACCTTTGTGCCCTATCAATCTCAGAAAATCTCTTGCTGCACCCATACCACATTGGATAATTTCTCTTTTTCCACTTGCCTTATCGGTCGCATAAAAAATATAATAATCATTTTCAATCATGGCACCTGCATCACTATGTTTGGTTTGATTTGCTAGTAATTGAATATGTGCTACCGGCACCACATCATATTTATTAACAATCCATTGTCTTCTTTCTGCACTTCTACACTCCATAAGATTTCTCTCCTTTACTTAAATCTTATTGCTTATATATATCTATCTTTTTAAAATTCGTCGCTTTTTTCGTCGCTTTTTCAGCGACGAATTATTTTAATCTATACTGCTTCCCTTTTGTTTTTCCATCATCAACAAGTTTGTCCAACGAAACCAATTCCTTTAATAACTCCTTTGTTCTCGTATCTTTAAGTCCAAGAATTTCTGTAATCTCCGATGTCTTATGCCATTCCCCATCTGCCATAAAATTTAAAATTAAAGAATATTGTTTCATCTTCTTAGTAGATTTTTTTATCGCTTTTTCGGCATTTTCTATTACCCCATTATTTTCTTCCAAAAATGCTGGATGAATCGGAATCCTAATCCTCATAGCTCGTCTATCTTCATCCGTAAAGAATTCTGCCCGTGGAGAACCGTTCTTTTCCAGTTCTTCTTGTATTGTTGGAATACCGGAAGAATGACCTTCTGACAAATCCAATTCTTTCAAAAATTCTCCCAATCTTCTGTTACGATAGTGTCTTGAAACAAATCTTTTACCTTCTGCTATCGTCTTTTCGGAAATAGACCGATCAATTCCCGGAAAATTCATAATGTTAATGCAATCCGGCTCTATCTCTATTGTTACCGGCTCACAAGACATATAATCTCTGTGGTAAAAAGCATTAACAACAGCCTCCTCAATTGCCTGATACGGATAATTCATAATCCGCAAAGCTTCCATTTGATTTGGAACCTTGATTACTTTTTCTCGTATGAAAAGATTTCGAAATCGTTCCATTGTTGCCTGAATCATCTGTGGTACGGAGCCTGTAATATTAGGAAAATCCTCGCTTACACTTGGATTTTCTACACTCCCCTGCGGAAATGACGTCATCTGAACATAGGTGTATGGGAAAAACCGGTCCGGATGCTCACAAAACATCATAATTGCCACATTTTGAATATAACGTAGTTCCGGCGGTCCTACCAGTAACTGCATATCTTCTAATATCTCCTCTACACCCCGTTCTTTAACTTGTTTTGCTAATTTACTACCTGTTTTTCTCAAATGATCTTCCAAAAGGACAGGTGAAATGTCATCAAAAATAGCCTTATGATTCGCTCTGCAATCATAAGGAGTCTGGTCTGACATATTAATCAATTCCCTTTCCTGCTCAGCATTTGCCTTAACAGAACTAGTCAAATAACGAATATAATAATTGTACTTCTTGTCCTTTTTACCGGTAACATGTTCTGGTGATTTGTAAGGACGCTGCTGTCCGGTTCTCGCCACAATAACAAGAATCCATTTTCCATCAACTTCTAGCGGAATCACTTTGGGAAAATATGGTGGAGAAATCATATTGTTGTAACTGAGCATTTCTTTTTGAATTTCATCCAACATATACTCCGAAATTCCTTTTACCGGGCGTACTGCTACTCCGTTTTTTTCTTCAACACCGACAACAATATATCCACCACCATCATTGTTGTAATCATTTGCAAATGCACAAACACTATGATAGATGTCATCCGGGTTCCATCCTGCTTTAAACTCTATGCGGTCTGATTCAATTTTTCTTTTGTTTAACAAATCTTCTACGCTTATTTCAAGTTCCATAGTGCCCTCACTTTCCCTTTACCGGTTTTCCTATAAAATCTCTACAATTTCAATCTGGAAATTTAACTCTTTGCCAGCCATCTCATGGTTCGCATCAAATGTTATCGTGCTTTCATCTTTGGCTGTGACTTTTACCGGGAACGGCTGTCCGTACATATTTTGAAGATATACCTGCTGTCCGGCCTCCAACGCCTCCGCTCCTGGCATCTTATCAATTTCCACTGTAAATATCGCATCGGGGTCCGCTTCTCCATACGCTTCCGACGGTTCCAAATGAACATCCACAATCTGTCCAACTTCCATATTTGCCACTGCTTTATCAAATCCTAAAATCATCATTCCCGCACCGCAAACGAACTCCAGCGGCTCACCACGGTCGTAGGAAGAATCAAACTGAGTTCCATCATTAAATGTACCTTTGTAATGTACCCTCATTGTCTTTCCGACATTCTTGCCCTCAAAAGTCGGTTTACTGTGACAGCCGCCACAGCCGCCCCCACATGCAGAACCACATCCGCCATCTTCGTGTCCGCCACAGGAACCTTCTTCACCGTGATGATCACAATTGGCACCGGTAGAAGTAAGTTCCCCTTTGATATATTTTTCTACTGCCTCATCTGCCTGTCCACTGACACCGGCAAACAGCTCAATTCCCTGTTCTGTGAGTGCCGCCTGTGCACCCTCGCCAATGCCTCCGCAAATTACTGTAGAAACCGCCTGTTCATGCAAAAAATCTGCCAGAGCACTGTGCCCCTGTCCATTTGTTTCTACAATTTCAGATGACACAACTTTACCATCCTCTATTTCATACACTTTGAACTGTTTGGTATGACCAAAGTGCTGAAAAACCTCTCCATTTTCATAAGCTGCTGCTACTTTCATTTTCTGTCCTCCAAATTTACATTATGCCCTTGCCGTTCGGAAAGGGTTTCTCTCATCTTTACATGAATTGAGGGTTTTGTCAATGGGAAAGGGCCTATATGTCAATCCTCACATCCCTTTTGCAATCTTATCCACCAAGGTTACATCCGCAGGTAACCAATCAACCGAATCCAACTGTGCCTTTGAAAGCCACTTTGCGTCCTCATGCTCATTTAATACAACATGCTCCGACTGCAATTCACACCAAAAGCAGTCCATTGATAAATGAAAATCCGGATAATCATACTCAATCGTGTCAATCAAATCGCCCACAACAATATCTGCATCTAATTCTTCTTTTATCTCACGAATCAATGCCTTCTGCGGAGTTTCACCGGCTTCAATTTTTCCGCCGGGGAACTCCCATCCACCTTCAAATTCACCATATCCTCTTTGCGTTGCAAAAATTTGTTTGCTGCCATTGTGTTTTCTTTGAATAACGGCTGCAACTACTCTTATTGTTTTCATTCCTAATTCTCCTTAATTGTGCTCTGTAAATAGCATAACAAATCATCCCTCACTGGGTGATGCATTTTCACAACCACTTTACAGATTTTCTTTAAAATGCCTTTGTTATCTTCTTTTTGGTCTTCTTTAACATCTAAAATATCAAATGTACCCATATAATAAAAATTTGATTCTGCGTCGCTTTTCTTTACCAGCAAATGTTTTCTCGGTGCTGTTGTCACCTCTTTCATATAGTTACTTTCAATACCCATTCCGATTTTAGAATCCCATCTAAAAATCATGTTGTCCTCAAACGCATCTGCGTAATCCGGTTTGCCATCCACATAATTACGTTCATCATCTGATTTTTCTTTATGATATGTAACAAATATAAAAACATCATCCACGATTCTTTTCATTCCAAACATAACCGAAGATAAATCTTTTCCACAATTCATTAACAAACTCACGTCTCTTCTCGAATACTTTTCATACAAAACAAATGGAGACTCTATCTCATCCGTTTTCATAAATTTATCTTCGTATCGTGTAAGACCTACTCGAATAATATCCTCCACCATTTGCCTAAACTCATCATGTCTTAAACGCTCCTCATAACAAAGCATTCTTGTAATAAAGTTATTATGGTCATTCGATATAACTTCAATATTCTTGTATTTTTGATACTCATTATCATTACTTACAAATTTCCCCTGCAGCACATCTATTGCATAATCAACCTGATTATTTGTAATGTTTCTATCATACTTTTCATTTACAAACCGTTTAAAATCATTTATAGAAATACTTTTTTGTTCTAATAACAAACGCAAGATTTCCAATTCTTCCGGTCGCACCCCACTTAAAATAGTTTTCGACAAATATTCTATAATCATTTTTTCTTCTGCTGACAAAGTGCAAATATAGTTCTTTTTTTCTACACTTTCAAGAAACTGAAAATATGTCTTGTATTCCTTAATTATGACTAACGGGTCCACTTCGTTATGAATATAAAAATCATACAAACTAGGAATTCTTCCTAATCTATTTTTTAATGACACATAACTTTCTTTGATAATCGATTTCATTCCTCGAATTTTATCAATTGATTGGAATATTTTATTTTTCGCAATCTCATCAAAATGAATTGTCGAGGCTCCCGGAATTGTTCGATTTCCGCTTATAACATACTTTCGAATCGTATCTGGATTATAGGAACGATCTCCCGATAAAGCTACCGGAATCATAAAATTATTGTTGTAATTTCCAATAAAATCAAGGATAACGACATATTCCTTGCCCGCCGCCTTACGGAGTCCTCTTCCTAATTGCTGAATAAATACAATCGGCGATTGTGTGGGCCTTAACATAATAACCTGATTGACTTCAACAATGTCAACACCTTCATTTAATATATCCACCGAGAAAATGTAATCCAATGGTTCTTTGTCTGTTGCATTTTCCTCATCCATCGCCAAACGCTCAAACGCATTTTGCCGGATTTCTTCTGAATCATCTCCACTAAGTGCAACTGTTCGATAGCCTAAATCATTAAATTTTGCCGACAATTGTTGACACTCTTGTTTGCGGCTACAGAAAACTAAACCCTTTACACGCTCACCACTGTAACCATAATAATTTGCCTGTTCCAAAATATGTTCCACACGTTCATCACAAATCAACTTATTAAACTCTTCGTGAGATAAATTCTTTAATTTTGTATCCTGAACAACAGATAAATCCGTAATTCCAAAATAATGAAATGGACACAATAATTCTTCTTCCATTGCTTGTTGCAAACGAATCTCATATGCAATCTGATGGTTAAATATTTCATATATATTGTCATCTGAATCCGTTCTCTTATCTGGCGTCGCTGTCATTCCTAAAAACAACTGCGGCGTAAAATAATTCATCACTTTTTGATATGTATTGGCGGAACTATGATGCGCTTCATCTAAAATAATACAATCAAAATCATCCGCTTTATACTGCTGCAAATGCGCATCCTTATTTAACGTCTCTACAGTCGCAAATACATAATCTTTATCATATTCATAATAACCTGCACCAACCAATCCCATCGAAACTGAGTTGCCAAACACTCTCTGATAAGACTTCTTCGCCTGAACTGCCAATGACGCCCTATGCACAATAAATAAGACACGTTTAAATCCAAGTTCACGCATAGCAAAAGCAGAAGCATACGTTTTTCCTGTACCCGTAGCACTAATTAATAACGCACGTTTCTCATCTTTTTTCAAAATATTTTTAAGATTCGTAATAAATCGAACCTGCATACTATTGGGCTTTAATTTGTATCTTTCAAGAGAGGTGACATTTCGCTCTGTTGCAATTTTTCTTTGTTCTTTTATAATTTCATATCTCTGCTTATACTCTTCATAAAAGACATCATAATCAAGCGCATACTCTGAATTCCATAGCTCATCAAATTCTTTCAGAATATCCTCAGCCACTTCTCCCTGCGAAGTAGAAACTAACTTTGTATTCCATTCACGATTCGTCGTAAGTGCAGCACTCGTCATGTTGGAACTGCCAATAATAATACGATATACTTCTTCCTCTTTAAAAATATATCCCTTCGTATGAAATCCATTTTTAGCCGAATTTGTGTCATACATTTTAATCCGAATATTTTTTAAAGAATTCAATTTTTCTAATGCCTGTGGCTCACTAAAATCAAGATAATTAGAGGTTAAAATCTCACCTGGGATTTCTCTTTTCTCTAATTCTTTTAATGTCTGGAGTAGAGGAGTCACCCCTCCCAACGTAATAAACGCAACACTGATTTGAAATTTGTCACATTTTAAAAGTTCATCCTCAATGACCGATAAAACCTTTTTTCCCTCATTGTGATTATTTGAAACAAAGTTTGGTTTATATAATAATTCGGATGCCGTGTTACCATTTACATATGCCGTTTCCAAGCCATCTCGAATTAATTGTATTTTTTCCCTTTGCATAACTTGTCCTCCGTTTCAGATAATCCTTTATCAACATTGTAAACATCTTATGGCTTAATTGCAAGGGGGAGATGAAAGTGAGCGGAGTAATTCTTTTCGTAAATCAGTCCTGTACCATAGCATAGTTAGCCCAGTTATTCTAGATGCTTTTTAAATTTGCATAAGTTTTTGTTGCATTTTATTTGCTTTTTACAAATCAGTTATCGCCCCCATTTATATTGATTTTCTATAATATTCATAGATACCCCTATTTACAGTGCTTCCCAGTCCCTGCACTGCTTACAGTTTATTCAAACGCGGCAAAGTTGCCACACATATTAAACTATTTTGTTTAGATTTTTGTGGTAAAATCGCCTGTAATTTATTTGTTTTGCATATTTTATTTTGGCTTACTGATTTTCTGTTGCCAAAGTGTTGCCAGTTATTCATCTCTTACTTCCCATTTTATACAATCGGTAGATACTGTTTTATTTCCTTTATCAAATCTTTGCACTCATCTTCAAACTTTTCACTCCATGTAGTCAAAAAGGCATCCTCTATTATATTTTCGTCTACAAATCCGATTTTCTCCCCAATTTGTCCAAAAATCAAATGATGATCTCTATTCGTCCTGCTCACTTCAAGTATAGTTTCTTTCACCTCACTTGCATCTTTATATCCACGCATACATCTAACTGATAAAATAGCTGAACATTCATCCAATTTATCTACAATTTCATCAAATACATACAACTCTGGTGCCTCTCCTGGCAAACGAAATACATGATCTTCCACATCTTCGATCTGTCTAGAATCTCCATCAATAATACATATAGAGTTTACGGATGTACTTGGATCAGAATGATGATATTTATTTGCCGTTACTGCTGTACCATCTCCTCCCATAGCATAAACTTCAATTGCATCCAATGCAATCGATTCATCTGTTCTGAGCATTGCATATACCCACTTCTTTGCAAATTCATCCTCTACATATATTACTAATTCAGAGTTTATTTCTCCTGTTATACTCCTTAATGAACGAATATCTAATTTCCCTTGGATAGCACTTCCATCAATTGCTGCCCACACAGCTTTAGCTGGTAATGGATTTATTGCATATTGTGAATGCGTCGTAAAAATAACCTGAATATTCTTTCTATCTGCCACATCCAACAAATACTCAACAAGACGTTCTGTTGCTATAGGATGTAATCCATTTTCTATTTCCTCAATCAACACAAGGCTCTGCGGAGCAACATTTTCGATATTTAAAATCATTTTAATAATACTAGATTCGCCTGCTCCGAAATGAAATTCTGAATACATTCTTCCCTCTTTTGTTTTTCCAGATAAAAGAGTAATATTTCCGTAACGATCAGGCTTTATAACTGTATATGCACTAACATCTTTACCTAAAACTTTGGTAATATGAGCCGCCACTTCTGTTCCTAGTGCTCGTATTTCATTTTTCTTAAACACAACATTCTTGTTTGTAAATTTTGAAAGATCTCTGCGTTCAACTGCCGGTAATGTTCTAGATACTCCAAAAAATAATGTCTCTCTTTTCAAAGCATTTCGATACCATTTTTCTTTTGAAAAAGATGCTGTTCTTTTTACTATGTCCATTTTACTTTTTGTCCGATCTATTGCATCATAAGAAATTGACCAGTTTTTCATTTCTTCGTCTAGCTGCTTATTTCTAGTAAAAAATTGCCTCGGAGCTATTGAATTATATAATAACGCACACGCACCTAAAATAGTAGTCTTTCCACCGCCATTTGGTCCAATTAATGCCGTAACCGGAAAATCAAACCGGATTACTTGCCCCTTGAATGCTCGACATTTTATTATATTAATTTTCGATAAATATTTTTCATAATTTAACTTATCTACCTTATCCTCTAGTTTCTTTAATTGAGAATTTCTGATTTCACTTTTATACATAATCTACTCCTTTCTTCCAGCACATTCCCATATTTCTCATTTTTTGCAGACAACAAAATATCGCAATAATTTCTGTACTTTATTCAAAAAAAATCATTTTAGATCTTGACTTTTAATAGTTAGTCTCTCGTTAGTGTTTTCTATGCTTTCTATATATTTTATTATAATATACAGCACCTTGTTTGTCAATTTATTTTTTCTCTTTCTAAAGTTTGCAAGAACAATCCATAAAGATATAGCAAATTAGCCCTTTTTATTAGGATCTAATATTCTTTATGCAACATATTTCGTCTGTTATCAACAAAAATACGCAATTATTATAGTTATAATTACTATTATGATAATATTCACATTTAATCCTTTTCCAATTCTCTGTAGCATCAAAAACACCTACCATTGACTTGCATTCTAAACAAAACCCCCATTCCTTTCTTACTTTTAACACTTACTTTCTTGACATCAACTTAATCATATTTACTAAAAAATCTCCTCGTTAAGTTTTCCCCCATAAGCATCATTATATGTCAAAAGAAACATTAGACAAAATACGAATGAACGTAGAAACTCATTCCAGAAATACTGGTGTTCCGGCACCAACAATTTATTCTATCATCCGCCGAGACACCCCCATACGCTATGATACCGCTTTACGCTTTGCCAATACATTAGACATCCCTCTTGCCACCATATGCAATGAGAATCCCTATAAGGAAGAGGATAAATCACTTCCGGAAGTTGGCAAATTGGTTGGCATGTCCGATCAACGTTCAAAAAAAGCCTACCTATCCAATCGTACATCAGCCATTTTTACGAAATTTGATTATTCCGATTTGCCGAAAGTCGATCAGCTTATCGCAGACTTCTTTGTATTGGATGATATGACACGTGAGGAATTATTTGAATATATAACCTTGCTTAAGAAAAATCATTCCGATCCGGAACGGTTGAAGATATTGAAAGAGATAAAGAAGTAAATCTGGTTACATTTTACTTACGCAGAAAACGGGAAGTCTCTATTTACAATGCTTCCCATTTTCTCTCACTATTTGAATTCTTGAATTAAAGAATAAAACTTATTGTTTTGAAAAGCAGATTTTTGTATTTTGTTCTTCCAATTGGTGAAAGCAACATGGTCGATATTCTCAACAATTATTGGAGTGAGCTTTCTTCCTTTTTCATCACCTACGAACCTTGGCAATATAAATTCAGACTTAACAAAATCCTAATAGAAATAAACGATATTGTTACTGACGGCAAATACATGATTAGAAATTCCCCTGAAGACTTCGCAGAAATATCCCAAAGGCTAGAAATATGCATTGCCCTATTTGAAGATTGCGAACGAAATTATAAAAAGGAAATTCTTCTACGTGTTGTAACAAACAAGGCAGTTCAAATCTTTCTTCTGCTGTTTGTTGCATTGATAATAGTGTTAATAATCGCAGCATAATAAAGAAATGTATACTCATCATCTTCGGATATACAATTCTACTTTTTCAAGCCTTCATCCTTTGAAAATTTACAGATGAACACAATCTTTCAAAGGAAGTCCGAATACTAAATCGCTTCAGTTATTCGGACTTCTTTTTTATACCATTATATTCTACTCAGAAATTGAGTTGCAAAATCAATAAATTTTTGCATATTTGTGGCTAATGCTGGAATCCCATTCACAATCGAAACCAATGGTGCCAATAATTTAATGCCACTAGAAATGATAGTTCTCTTCGGTTCTGGTTTTAACAATTCATCTTTTATCATATTAACTGAATCCACAATTGTTTCAACATCTTCTTTATTGACCGAAGACACATTATCCATAATTGCTTTTACTATTTTATCTAATTCATCTGATTGAATCCCGTTATTCTGAGTTGCATTAATCGTTGCGTTATCACCCGCAACATTAACCTGTCCTCCACTTACATTCCAATACATTTTTTCATCCATCCCCATTTCATATCCAATTTTTGTAAGATGTCCTTCTATACTCTGAATTAGGACTAACACAACTCTATCATTAAATTCCTTAATCACATCATTACGTTTGTTTCCGATACCTGCATATTGAGATCTCATCCCTATTGATACATCCAAATTATTTTCAGAGATATGTTTTAATATTGCATATATTTGGTATGTTTCTTCCTCTGTTGTTGGTCCAAAATCAAAAACTAACTCTCCATAGCTTCCAGTAACCTGCTGATATTCAGTTGCTGCATCAAATCCACTTATATCACCTGTCATAACGAAAGTACGAATAATTTCATTTCCATCAATGAATGTCAGGAATTTTCTCAACACCAGATTATAATCATCAAATTTTGCACGCATAATTCTACTTGATACAATATTAAAATCATGCGATATCTTTTTTAGTTCAATTTTATTCAATTCCATAATACTTCTCCCCACAATATGGACAATAGCTTCCACATAATCTTAATAATGGTTTTATCTTAGATGGTCTTTTGCAACATGGATATTCAACAAATGTCATATTCTCAACTGACAACTTAATTGGTTGCTCACTATGTCTCTTATAATTTGACTTATATGAGAACTTCAAAAAACTATTCTTTGTAGACTTTTCAAGCTTTTTAAATTCCTTCTCAATCAAATCATTAGCATAGTTTTCTGCCATCTGCATCCCAAGTTCAAGAACATCGTCTGTTATATAACTATCACTTACAATTCCACAAGAAGGACAATGTATTTCAAAAACACTATCATCTCCAAACACTGTACCATCCACTTTAAAAAGATCATTACAAACAGGACATTTCAATAACACTTGTCCGTCCTCATCTGTTGGAATACTTATAGTAAAAACTTCTGTCTCACTCATGGCTTACCTCCCTTCTCATTTAAAAAATGCTCTTTAATAGTTCTATTGCACTTTCTTCAGTTTCAATATTTGTTCCAAGTTCACCACGAAATGCTTTGGCAAGAATTGATTTTTTCATCACGTCTATCGTTTCTATTACATTCTCAGCCTTTTCAACAATGTTCTCTTGATCATTAATTTGCTTTTCAAGAATTTCTACTATTTTTTCTTGTTCTTTTAATGATGGCACCTTTATTTCTACTTTACCTAAAAGCTTAAGATTTAAATTCTTTTGAGCAGTTGCAGGTGCTATATACTCTAATTCAGCTTTAATTTCTTGCAAGTAAAAATACATATATTTGTTAAGGCATTTTTCTCCTGGAGTAAAACCTACTACACTGTCAGGAAAACAACAATCATATGACAAAATTGCGGCATCGCCAATGTTTGCAGCTATAGTAATACATAATGTTCCTTTAGGAAACATACGACTTTGCTCAAATCCAAATTCACTCAATGTTTGCTTATGAGATGTCACATACATACCCGCTCCTGCAACATCACCAGTTTGTATAAATGGATATTTACCGCCAAATAATCTTTTGTCATTACGTGGTCTGTGTTTTGACCTGCCTCTCTCCAATTTACCCAATTTTTCAAATGGAATTTCTTCCCACTCTGAAATATTTATTCCATTTTCGGCTCTCCAACTGTTTGTAAGATCGCCCTCGAATGCTTTTTTGTAAATAGCTTTTTCCCTTAATTCAAACGATTCAACTACAGATAGAGCCTTCTCCTTTGCTTCATCCAACTTTGCAAACAAACTCTCAATTTGTTCTACAATTCGTTTCTGCTCTGCTAAAGGCGGCAGTGGAACAGGTATTGTCCTCATACTTGCCTGCGTAAGTTTTAATCGTGTAGTTCCATTAACATATCCATGAAAATTAAACACATTGAGATAATGTAGTATATACTTATTTCCCACTTCCCCATAGTGCGATTTTATGATATGAGCATGATTATTTACCCACGCTTTTCCTTCTATCAAATATGCTTTATCTTTCAGCAATTCTAAAAATGGTGCACCATCTTCACCCAATAATACCAACTGCTCATCTGTAAGGTAATCATCAATCCACCCAGCCTGTCCTGTTGCCCCATAATAAGGTATATCACCTTCTCTTTCAGCTCTTTCGGATGCATTAATCGGTTTTCTATTTCCATCCTTACATTCAGCAAATCCATTCAATAAGTAAGTCCAGCACCAATTCTCCGGCACTTCATAAGGCTGTTCCTCAACCGGCACCAGAGCCTCTTCCAATGTAATCTTCTTGCTCTTTACCTTCGCCATATCACTCAGCTCCTTCCAGAGACTTAAGCTCCTTAACAACGCTCATAAGCAAATCAACCGCTTCCTCAAGCTGAGCAATACATTCTTCTCCAGATTCAATAGGGTCTGGCAACTCATCATAATCAAGCACTGAATCGTCCTTAATCAATCCAAGATCAAGACTATGATTCTTGCCCTCTTCTGATATCTGCTCATATGTGTAGCAGCTCCATCTTTCATCATATACAGCATGTCTGTCCTTTGCTGTATATGATGTCTTAAATTTCTCGAAATGTTCTTCCCTTAACGGATTTGTCTTACCAAATGAAGGCATGTTTGTCCTTAAATCATAGAACCAAACTTCCTTTGTATTATCTTTATCCGTTGTTCCCCTGGTAAAGAAAAGAACGTTTGTCTTTACACCCTGTGCATAAAATATTCCAGTTGGAAGTCTAAGTACAGTATGGAGATTACACTTATTCATAAGGTCTTCACGGATTCTTTCACCTTCACCATCAGCAAATAACACATTATCAGGCAACACTACTGCAGCTCTTGCCTTACCATCTGCTTTAAGTGAACGATAAATATGTTGTAAAAAATTAAGCTGCTTATTGCTTGTCTGAAATGTAAAATCGTCTCTGTTTGCACGCTCTCCGTCCTTTTTTGTTCCAAAAGGAGGATTTGTAAGAACAACATCAAATCCGTTCATCTGTTTCCCCTGATTTGATAAGGTATCACACAGATATATCTTACCATCAATATCGTGAAGCATTGCATTCATCATAGCCAGCCTATGAGTCTCATGTACAAGTTCTGCCCCTGTAAATGCCTCATTCTTCTGAAATGCTTGCTGTTCTGAAGTTAAAGAAAATAAGTCATCTGTATGTGCCTTTACATACGCATCCGCCGCTATCATAAATCCAAATGTACCACATGCAGGATCGTTACATCTTTCTCCCGGCTGCGGTGCTATGAGTTCTGTCATTACATCAATAAGTACTCTCGGAGTAAAATACTGACCTGCTCCCGACTTCTTCTCATTTGCATTTTTCTCTAATAATCCCTCGTAAAGATTTCCAAGTCCTTCTTCTTTTGCAGAATACCAGTCGAGGTCATTGATGTTTGTAATGATTTTCTTTAAGTTTGCCGGCTCTTCAATATTACTTCTTGCCCCTGAATAAATTTCCTGGATACGCCCCGTACAATTTTCCCCCAGCTCACGAAGAAGTTCCTCATAAAATTTTTTCAATGCAAGTCCATCTTTTTCTGCTAATCTATCCCAGCGGTATTTCTCTGGGATCTTATCCTCGGTTCCTGTTTCCTTTGCCATCTTCAAAAACAAGATGTAAGTAAGTTCTGTAACATACTGGTGATATGTAATACCATCATCTCTAAGGACATTACAGAGATTCCACAACTTTGCTACTATTTCCTGATTTGTCATCTATCATTCTCTCCTTGTAATTTATGCTGAATACATATATCCATTGATTTCATCAATGAACTCATCTAATTTCTGTCCAAATGCCTTGTTTACCGCATTATAACCACCTTTGTTCTTAAATGCATCCGAATCAAAAGTCTCTCTGTTGAGCACTACTTCCTTAAAAAGCTGGGCTTCAATCCTATCCAACCATCCTAACTGAATTTTGCTAAGCTCCGGATGATTAGCCTTTGTTTTTACAATGGCATTATGGATACGGTCATCTTTACTAATCAAAGCATCTCCGATACTACGCTGACGAATAAAGCTTATGATATCCGCCGCAATATCTTCGTTTGTCATCTCTTTCCATGCTGTCTGCAGCATAGTCTCGCTGAAATGCTTTCCATCAAGGATAATCTTCAATTCCTTTAGCGACTGTCTTGTTAACTCCTTTGGACGTGTAGCAACTATATTCAAAGCTGCTATCTCATTGATATTATTATCTATAAAATCTCTAAATTCTTTTAGATAATCCTCTGGTCTTGTAGCATCACCATATCCTCTGGTATGACTACGAAGCTCGTCTGGCTCATCACTTATGAACTTTTCTCTTTCCTTTGGCATCCTCCTGACATATTCCAACGCCTGTCTGTTATTCTTTACAGTTTCAATTGCCTTATCAACCGACATACTATGAATTTTCTCTATAAATTTCTCTGGTGTCAAACCTCCGGTTATCTGCTCAAATCGTGCTCTGTACTTATCACTCATCTGTGATTTATTCCTACGCATTTTTGCAACAATAAGATCAATCTGGTTTTTCCTTGCACTGTCAGTATCTAATGAATCAATACCATCAATTAAATCATCAAATGAAGTTGCTGGATTGGCTACTACTGGTTTCATTGTAGAAACAGGTTCTAACGCATTATAGACTCCTACTGCATCATATATCTCAAAATGCGTCTTTCCTATTTCAGGACATAATCTGGTGGCTCTTCCAAGCATCTGTTCAAATAATATTCTTGAACGGATTCTTCTCATAAATACGAGATTTACAATTTCCTCTACATCAATACCAGTTGTCAACAAATCTACTGTAACAACGATATTAGGATAGGTTTCATTCTTAAATCTCCGAATAGCTTCCTTTATCTTTACCGGATTACCATTCTCGATTGAGCCCGTAATCTTCATGACCGCTTCCTCAGAGATTCCAAGATTCGTGTAATAATCTTTTAATATCTGAGTAATCATATCCGCATGAGCATCATCTACTGCAAAGATAAGAGTTTTCCCTTTTTCGTTGGGATCAATATCCTTTGCAATTTCCTGTAAGACAGTCTCATTAAAGCTTTTGTCAACCACACGCCTATTGAAATCTTCAACCTCAAATTTCAGATCATCTTCCAATTCTGAACTGTTTGTAATTTCATTTGTAACAGGGTCATATATCGGTACTGTTGAGCCTTTTTCAAAGCTGATACCTTCCTCTGATAGCTTTGTTTTGATAATATGTGGTGCATCATGGTCAACCAGGAATCCATCAATGACCGCTGTACGATAATCATATGAATATACAGGCTTTCCAAATATCTCTGTTGTATGAAGAGCTGGCGTTGCTGTAAGTGCAATCTTTACTGCATCAAAATAATCAATTACCGCCCTGTACTTACTGCGGAAGTCATTCTGGTCACGATACAGTACCTCATCATCTCCCATTTCTTTGTCTAGAATATAGCCCCTGTGCGCTTCATCTACGATGACCAGGTCATAATCTGATACTCCAAGACTCTTATCTGACTCATTGTACATAATACGTTTCACAAGGCTCTGAACAGTAGCAATATGCACTCTGGTGTCCTTCTCAAATTCTTTATCTTCTAAAGACTTCACATCATACATCTGATTCAAAGTAAGTAATTCTTTAAGCTTAACCTCTTTGAATGTATCCATAGTCTGATCACCTAGTGATGTTCTATCGACAAGATACAGGATTCTCTTAAATCTCCCGGCATCTAGGAATCTATAAATCATTCCAAGTACTGTTCTTGTCTTACCGGTTCCTGTAGCCATAGCAAGAAGTGTTGTCTGCTTATATTCTGCTATTGCTTTTTCGGCAGCCTGAATCGCCTCAATCTGGTAATAACGAAGATTCAGACCATCAGGGTCCTGCAATACTTCATATCCTGTAGCAGCTAACTTCTTATCAGCCTCTACAATATCTTTTTCGAGTGCCTGCTCAATACCTTCTGGTGTTGCCCATCCAGATAATGCTTTTGGTGCGTTAAATGGTTCTCTGACATCCAAGCACCATATTCCTGACATCTGCTCATACTGCTTAATATATGGCCTGCCATTGGTAGCATAAAGAAACGGAACCATATATGCACCAAATCTATTTATTACATACTTCTGGTGTTCTGCCTTAATCATCTTTGCATAGTCCTTACACTGACCATCTAATACTGATGAAATATTCGTATGCTTCTTCTTTGCCTCTATGATACCTACAAGCTTTTCACCTATAAACAAGGCGTAATCTGCATAACCATTATTACCGTTTTTTGAATCTGTAGGCCATTCTGCAATAGCAAGATTCTTTCCCTTAGTTGGTCTTGTACCATTTGAATATCGAAGTTCTCTTGTATCAGCTTCCCATCCTACCTTTCGTAGCTGCTCATCAATAAGCTCTCTTGTCTGTGCTTCTGATAAATGTACATTAATTGCCTTCTGGTACGCTACAGTTCTACGTTTGATATCCGCTCCACCATTTTTCTGTATCTGCTCAATTTCAATCAATAATTGTTGATTGCGTTCTTCTAATTCTGCGTTTTCTTTTTCAAGGTCAGCTAAACTTACAGTCATATCAACTGGTTGCACATACCCTGTCGGTTCATAATTATAATCACCATATGTCTGCATATACCATACACATAATTCATACATTAACTGTAAATTATTAAGAGCTTTTTCACCTTCATCAGCAGCATTGTGAGCTGCGTCATTTCTGGCTTTTCTAAGGATATACAAAGTGTTATCAATCTCTCTTGGTAACAAATCATTATTCTTAAGTATTCTAATTCTGTTGGCATGCGTATTATCATATGCCGGCTCTGCTATGCCGTCATATGCAAGCATATACTTTACCATTACTTCTGATAACATCCCCTGTTTGATAATGGATGTATTAGGATCAGAATATACATATTTTTCTGATAAATCGCCAAGTTTAGCAAGGTCTGTCCAATGTGATTCCAAGAATTGAAAATTACTCATAATTAAGCCTCCTTTACAAATCGACTACGTACTTCATCAAGCTCCTTATCAATATTTCTCAATCTCTGTAGTAGTTCCTCATAGTTTTCAATAAACTTTCTGTTATTTTCTACAACAATCCCTTCACTTGCTTTAAGCGTTACATACTGCGTTGTACATAAGTTATATCCATTTTCTACTACTGTTTCTTTCGTGATAGTATTTGATACTCCCTCAATAACTTCACGGTTGCGATATATTTCAGTAATGCGCTTGATATTTTTGTCCGTTATGGTAAATTCCTTTATTCTTTTTATAAAGAAATCTTTGGAATTTATCGTTACAATATCATCATTCATTTTATTTTTCTTTATAATAACCAAAGCGGTTGCAACAGATGAATATGGCATCATCATACCATTAGGAAATTCAATTATAGCTTCAATATAATTATCATCTACTAACTTTTGCCTGATACTACCTGTACTACCAGAACTAAACAAGGCTCCCATTGGAACAAGTATAGCAGCAATTCCATTATCCTTTAATGAAGCAAGTGCATGTCTGATAAAGAGATATCGTGAATCGCTGGTATGTTCATACATGCAATTTTCAGGAGGTATATTCATTATATACTCTTTGCTATATTTTCTACCAAATGGTGGCTCAAGTATAATTCTATCATACTTCTCATTCTGCTTTATTGGATTATATAAGGAATCTGCACATTTAACTGCTCCAATTTTGTTACCACTTAGAATCGTCATAATAGCAGCAATGCCTATAATTGAAACATTAATATCTTGAGCAAAAACCCTTCCTTTACCATTTGCTACAGAATTCACCAAAATACCAGTTCCGCAACATGCATCATATACTGACATATCATCTTCTACCTCAATAATGGCCGCTGCAATCTTAGGTAATGATTCAGAGCTACAATACTCTCCGCTTGCTCGCCCTTCACCACTAGTTATCATCCTGTCCAATATTATTTTTGCAATATTATAGATTTCAATTTCATCTTCAACATCCAAACTATTAATTTCTTCAAAAATAATTCTTACATTTTCAGAATCTGCTTTCTCAATCGCTGAATTAAGAGATTCTTTCAACACTCGCTCTTCGATTCTAAACTCTTTTTCAACCGCACTTACATATTCTAATAACCCATTAGAATCTACAAGTTTTCCATAAGTCAACGATAAATATCCAAGAGAAAATTTTTCATCATAAGAATTGAATTTGTCCTTCTTCAACTCCAGATATTTAAACAACAATCCATAAAGCATCACTTTATATAATTCTATAATCTCGAATGCACCACGTATTTTATTTGCAGCAACCCATAGCTTTTCCATCTTTTTAATCTTCATTATTAATCCCTTCCTTTATGCTTGCTAATACAACATTTTCCATCAGTTTTGTTTCATTATCTATCATTTCCTGAAGAGTGGCTTTCTTTAATCCACTAAGTACAAATGCTTTTCCTATATCCTGCATGTCCTTCATATTAAGTTCAGGTACTTCCAATGCCCTAATATCCGTTAACTTAATCATTGGTCTTGCTGAACCTACAACCTTTGCAGTAAGCTCATCTCTCACGTATGGCGAGTTAATAAATGCTGTCAAATACCTGGCATCCAGCTTATCATTATCTGTAATTCTAATTGCTGCACAAAATGATGGAATTGCAATCCCTGCATTTTCTTCATCAACATATGCTGCATCGTATGGTGTTGAAAGCTTTATTACCACATCCCCTTCATGCGTGTATTTTTCTTCATCAATCTGCTTACCTAGTTCTGCATCACCTAAATCATCCTTAACAATCACACCAGATACAATCGCTTTAGGAACTAGCACCTGAACATTTCCTAATACCTGTTCTCCAGCATCTTTGTCCGCTGTTACCCTTGTCATAATCTGTCCTGCAGTTACACTTGCTATATTTTCTAATGTCATTCCTGTTTCCTCCAAATCATACTAAATATCTATCCTTTAATAGTTTCAAATCACACAAATTAATCTTTTATCATTATACCTCCTTTGCATCATCTTGTACAGTTCATTTCATCTTCAATGCCGAAATATATATGACGTTCTGTCTCTATGACTATAAAATATCATATCATACATATTATGTCAAGCATTAATTTGAAATATTTTTTACGTTCATTTATTTCTAATAATAAAAAAGTCTTGAAAATGATTTTTCATTCATCTTCAAGACCTAATTTCTATAGATATATTCCTTATTCTACTATTTAATTATATCAAGAAACTGCAAGCATTTTGCAAGCACAAAAAACGGGAAACCGCATAAATACTGGCTTCCCGCTGTTTTCACATTATTCAAACTCAATCGTTCCAGGCGGCTTACTAGTCAAATCATAGAATACTCGGTTGACTCCCTTAACCTCATTTATGATTCTCGTCATTACGGTCTGCAGCACCTCAAACGGAATATCTGCACTTTCTGCAGTCATAAAATCAATGGTCTTCACGGCACGAAGCGCAACAGCATAATCGTACGTTCTCTCATCGCCCATAACGCCGACGCTGCGCATGTTTGTGAGGGCGGCAAAATACTGGTTGATGTCGCGGTCGAGACCGGCTTTTGCAATTTCTTCACGGTAAATCGCATCTGCATCCTGCACGATGCGGACTTTTTCGGCGGTTACCTCGCCGATGATACGAATTCCAAGTCCAGGACCCGGGAATGGCTGACGGAATACGAGGTATTCCGGAATGCCGAGTTCGAGACCGACCTTGCGGACCTCATCTTTGAAAAGGTCACGGAGAGGCTCGATAATTTCTTTGAAATCAACGTAATCCGGGAGACCGCCGACGTTGTGGTGGCTCTTGATGACTGCGGATTCTCCGCCCAAGCCGCTTTCTACAACATCCGGGTAAATGGTTCCCTGTACGAGGAAATCAACAGCACCTACTTTTTTTGCTTCCTGTTCGAAAACGCGAATAAATTCTTCGCCGATTATTTTTCTCTTTTTCTCCGGTTCCTCGACACCGGCTAATTTTTCATAAAAACGATCCTGCGCATTGACGCGGATGAAATTCAAATCATAGTCGCCGTCCGGACCGAATACCGCTTCTACTTCATCGCCTTCATTTTTACGGAGAAGTCCCTGATCTACAAAAACGCAGGTGAGCTGGTCGCCGATGGCTCTGGAAAGAAGCACGGCTGCAACCGAGCTGTCAACACCACCGGAAAGAGCGCAGAGCACGCGGCCATTGCCGACTTTCTCACGGATTGCCTTAATCTGATGCTCAACAAACGAATCCATGCGCCAGTCACCGGAACAATGACATACATTGTAAACAAAGTTGGAAAGCATTTTCGTTCCCTCTTTGGTGTGAAGCACTTCCGGATGGAACTGAATGGCGTACAATTTTTCCGATGGATTTTCTGCGGCTGCCACCGGACAATCTGCCGTATGTGCACAGATATCAAATCCCGGTGCCACCTTGGAAATATAATCAAAATGGCTCATCCAGCATACGGTGTCTTCGCTGACATCCGTAAACAATGCTGAATTGGTATTTACATGAACGTCGGTTTTTCCGTACTCACGAACCGGTGCTTTCTCCACCGTTCCACCAAGCACGTGCATCATCAACTGAGCGCCGTAGCAAAGGCCGAGTACCGGAATACCCATTTCAAATAATGCTTTATCATAAGAAGGAGCACCATCCTCATAGCAGCTGTTTGGTCCGCCGGTCAAAATAATGCCCTTTGGATTCATTTCCTTTATTTTTGCTAAATCCGTTTTATACGAATAAATTTCACAATATACATTGCATTCACGAACTCTGCGCGCAACTAACTGGTTGTACTGACCGCCAAAGTCCAATACGATGACTAATTCCTTATTCAAAATTAGTTTCCTCCTTCTTCATTTGATTCTAATAATATTGTGTAAAAGCCTTTTCGTGCGGGCACGAACGCCTTTTGTACCTTTTACCCCTAGCATCTAACACATTTTATCACGAAACATCCTATGGGGTCAATGAAAACTCCTACAAATCAAAATACCCGACAAATTTGACATCGTGCTTTCCTTTTGGGAACAAATAATGGTAAAGTGCGATAAAATAATCATCCGTCATGCTGGCAAGATAATCGACGACAAGCTGATTTTTCTCCTGCTCGGCATACGGCTTTCTGACATGGGATTTGACATAAAAATTATTTTTCTCCATGTATGCCATGTGATGGCGGTAAAAAACAGAAGATTTGTCTCCGCTTTCTGCCTGGCGCAAAAGTTCCTCATACAATTCACCAAACATTGGGCGGATTTCATTTTCATATAAATCGTTGAGCGACTTATTGTTATAAATCATTTCGTAGTTTTCTTTTTTCGCCTGCCGCAAAGCGTCAAAATATTCTTCATCCATTTTCAAATAATCTTTGCCATAACTGTTCTCGATGATATTGACACTGAAATTATTGATAATTTCACCGTTGCTGGTGCCAATCGCACCGGCGGTAAATGGTGATTCTTTTAACAAATTGAGGCGCATTGCGTCCTGTCTGTCTTTGCCAAGATAGGCAATAATATCGCAGATACGCATCACACAGCCCTCTAACGTGCACGGAATCAACTCGCCGATTGCATTCTCATCGACATAGCACGCTTCCACCTTTTTATCGTATTCTACAAAGGTAGACATCCCGCATGGACGGTACTCTTTTAATTCCAATTCGCCATTGTGGCAGAGGATTCCGTCTAAGGTCTGCAAACTGATATTCCAGTTTACCATATCGTCCAGCACGCGGACGCTATGTACATTATGATTAAAATAACGACCGGTATGCTCCTGATACAGACTGCTCAGAATCCGCTCGCCGGCATGGCCAAACGGCGTATGACCGATATCATGTCCAAGAGAAATGGCTTCAATCAAACTTTCATTGAGTCCCAACACACTGCCGATATTTCTTGCGATGCGTGACACGAGCTGAACATGCAGGGCACGCCTTGAAATGTCATCATTCTGGTAAAAGGAAAATACCTGCGTCTTATCCGAATAACGGTTGTAATACGGCACATGCATAATTTTCTCCACATCCCGCACAAACGCCGGACGCCACAAATTCGCCTTATCGTGGTCCATGCGTCGTCTCACGATTTTCTCATCCGGAAATGCATACGGATTTTTCTTATGTTTCTCCCTGTCCTCTAAAATCCGCTCCTGCAATTCCTTCGATAATGAATGATACTGCGCCATAATTCCCTCCATTTTTCATTTCTTTATTCTTCCGAATCGTCCTCCGCCACAACGATTTCCGTCTTTAACCGGCTCAATCGTCTGGATATCGAAATCGTCACATACAAGTCCGTGATACCGCTGTAGACCAGTGCAATTCCGAGACACATAATCAAAATCTGCGCTGCCTCAAACGGATTCATCAAAAGCACAATTCCGGCAACAATATTTACAATTGCCATCGCAAACGCCACGTGCCACGTACCATGTCCGAGGCGAAGCATATCAACCGAATTCTGCATTTTCATAATACCGCTCATCGTTACCAGAAAACCGAGCACCGCCGGAATCAAATCCGTCAGTTTGTCCACTTTCACAATCACGAGAATTCCGCCAAGGATTGCACACAAACCCACGACAAGATCATAGCGGTAAATAATTCCACTGATATCTTTTCGAAGATAATTAATAAGGGAAACCACTCCTATTGCCAAAAGCATCGCCGCCAGCAGATAGCAAATCGTTTTCATCGTTGCCCCCGGCCAGAGAATCAAGACAATACCAAGTGCAATAAAAATTACTGCGAGCAAAATCAAATTCCATTTCAACTGTTTTAATAAACTCATAATCACCCTCCAATCATTCAAAATAGTATTCTGTCGTTACCATATCCACACCAACTTCATCCAAGAGACGCTTCATTTCTTCCTCTTTGTTCACCGTCCAGACATTGACAAAAAGCCCCGCCTTGTGAAGTTTTTCCACATCTTCTTTGGAAACGAGCGTGTAACGCGAATCGAGTGAAATCTCATTTTCAGTAAGCCATGCAATCAGCTCATCCGAAACTTTCGTCCACTTATTGCCGCCAACCGCCCCATAAACGTACTGAAGCCTTGACGCCGGGATTCCGATATCTTTCAAACGTAATAGTGCCAAAAGGTGCATACTGATAAAAACCGTTCGCTCAAGAAGTCCCTTTTGTTTCACCAAATCAACGATTTCTCTTAGTTCTACAGTTGTATAATCCATCTTCAATTCCACAATTGGGTGAATCGTTTCACTCCGCGCCATAATGGACAAATACTGCGAAAAAGAAATCAAATGCTGTAAGGGATGCTCCTCTCTCTTTTTCCCCGCTGTCACCGGATAGCTGATTATTTCCTCAAAAGTCATCTGGGGAATCCAGCGGTCAATTCCGCACATTCTGCGCAAATGGCCATCGTGGCTGACAACGTAAACGCCATCTTTTGATTTCCAGATATCACATTCCACGCCATAAAAATCCCCTTCTACCGCCATTGCAAATGACGCCTGCGTGTTTTCCGGCGCCTCCGAACTGAAACCGCGGTGTGCAATTCTCTTGATTTTCATTTGGCATCCTCCTTGGTTTGAGATATGGTTTCTCATGTTTATAACGTAAGTATACTCATTTTGGAGGAAAAAATCAACTTTGGTGCAGAAAGGGTTTGTTGGAATTTTTCAGTTTCCGTAATTGAATAAAACAGCTTTATGTCCCGAGGGCACTTTCGTTCGTTGAGTACGTAGCGGTATGGACACTGAAACTACCAGTGCCTCATACCGACGTACTCAAAACCCACGGGTTCACAAAGCTGTTTTATTAAATTACTGGAATACTGAAAAGATTTTCAACAAATACCTTTTCCATATTTACTTTTCTTCTATGTATCTTCCTATTATTCTTTCAACTTTCTTATCCGTTTCATACGACCGCACAATTTTCAAAAAGTCGTCTGTTGTTACGATTTGAAATTGATATGTCTGATAATATTTATGCAGCATTTGAAAGAATGTTTTATCGCCCATTGTTTTCCACAGTTCATACAGGAATAGTTCGCCGCCCTCGTAAACAGAGTTTGAGTATTCGTCCGGCTTGTCCTGATAATTGCTTACGCTTCGGTTGATTGCTTTGGTGCGGGAGGACTGGGGGATGACGATTTTTCGGAACCATCGGTCCATGTCTTTGCGGGTGGAATACTTGTCGCTCCACAGTTTTTTCTGTAATTTCTTATTTGCATAATAAGGGAATAACACGTCTTCACAGAACTCGCAAAAGCCCTCGTCAAGCCACGGCTCCTTGTACGAGTCGTTGCCGATTGCAGCGTAAAACCACTGGTGGGCGATTTCATGCGGAACATGTGCTTCCAGTCCCCCGTAAGAATTCTTGTCAATTTTGCGAAAGTCCTTCACATCCGGCATGCCAATCATGCAAAGTCCCGGATATTCCATCGCGCTGTTCATAAAGCAGTGCACGATTTTTAACTGTGAAAACGGATACGAACCTATTTTTTCCGAAAAAATGCGGACTGCCTCTTTCGCAAGCTGCATGGAATATTTGTAATAGCTCTGATTTTTCTCATAATTTGGTCCCAAAATTGAAATCGTTGTGCTGCCGGTCTTCGCATCCAGCCGGCAAAAATCATCCGACAAAACCGCTGCAAACTCTCTTAACTTTTTGCCGGTAATCGTTGTTCCATCCTGCACAGAGTGCTGCGTGCCGGTTGCTGCAATCGTGTATTTTTTCGGATGCCGGAATGTAACTTCATAATCTGCTGCCTCATACACATACGTCTCATCGTTGTCACCCACATAAGGATTTTCGTTCCACGCCCCCTTTTGATAGCGAGAGATACAGGGAAAACAAAACGAAAGCTGATACATTTCATGCCCGTCATAAGAGATATAGCCAAATCGGTTTTTCTGTTTTGGAATCTCGGTGCGGAATGAAAATTCAACAGTTACACACTCGCGGGCCGGTGCTAAAACCCGGTTCTTATCAGATAAATAAAGAACTGATGCATCTTCTTTTTTATCAATCTGCAAAGTATGTCCTCCGATTCTTGCCGAGGTTATCTCGGTTTTGCACGCTTTCTTTTTCTGGTTCGTTTTCTCCTGCAAAATAGCGGCTGCCCAGTTGCGCACGCAAATACTCTTCAAATCATCATCGGTCGCATTTTTTAGTTTCGCACGGACCGTTCCGGAAAGAACCTTGTTGTTGGTGTCAAGCAATATGTTCATCCGGTATTTGCCGGCATACGCTTTTCCTTCCTTTTTTATCTTTTCATGTTTCTGTTCTACTTTTGTCGTCTCTGGATGCCCTGTGACAAAAACACCTGCGGTAACCGCCACTCCTATTACCGCCAGTATCATGACTGCTATACCTATTTTCTTCATTCGCTGCCTCACTTTCTATCAAGTTTACTTCTTAATTTTCCCTACAAAATATCCACACAAAACTGATACTTGGAAAGTTTTTTTGCTTCTTTCCTTGTTTTTGCGCGATACAATTTGAGGTTATCTGCCGTTGTGACATAACCATACAATTTCGTTATCACACGCCCTCTCCTTGCATAAATTTTCTGCTCCCATGGACCTTTTTTCTCACCAACTTCTTCAAAAGAAATCTTCTCGCCGTTCTGATCAAACAATGCAATCTGGCTGTGCACGCCTCCGCTCTCCTTTGTAAACACAACAATCTGATAAGGGGAAACAAACACACTTTTTACTGCCAAATGACTGTTTAGCTTTTTATTGACTGCAATCTCTCTACTCCCTTTTTTATAAACCGTATACGGGATTTCAAAATTCCATGAACCGCAGATAGACTGCTCTTTATCCTGAAGATAAACCGTCAAAATCCGAATCCGAAGAGTTCCGTCTTTCTTAATGACATCCTCTTTATCAAATTTCATCATTCCGATAAACGCATGCTTGTCAACACATTTTCCATCCATCAAAATGTCGGAATCTTCTTTTGACATCTGTTTTCCAAAACTATACTGTGTTTTCACACAGATTCCATTTCCTTCCTTTGAAAAATCCATCTGCTCTGCCTGCATTTTCATCGTAACATACACAGAAAATCCATCGCAGTAAACTTCCGACGCCGTCAGTTTGATTCCTTGGCTTTGTGCACTTAAATGGTTTTCCTTTTCCTGTGTAATCTTTTTTGCATCCTTATACTCACCGGAGTAAATAACTCCCTTCTCTACCTTTTGAAAAATAGTTCCAAGAATCGGAAGATTTGCCGCAAGTGACGGATTTACCGCAAGCACGCTGCCGCATATCAAAATAACAACACAAGCTGCCACCGCCAGATGTTTCCACGTGCGGTTTTCAATTTTTCTCTCTGGTGCATCCGGCAGATTCTGCAATGTATCACAAATTGTCTGTTTTACCGCATCCGGCACCTCATCCGTTCTCCGAATATTGCCAAGCCATTTTGTAAATCTATCCATAATAAATTCCTCCAATTCATAAGCGCCCGTCGCTGTCAGGCGATGCTTCTTTCCCAATCTCATAAAATTGCTCCAGAGTCTTTCTCGCTGACTGCAGCCTGCTTTTTACCGCACTTTGCCCAATTTGCAGCGCCCCCGCAATTTCCCGAATTTTAAACTGCTGCCCGTAATAAAGTTCCACAACAATCCGCTGCTTTTCATTTAGAAAACCAAGCATTTCCTGCCACTCGATTTCTCCGTATTTATCCGAGCAGTCCATGACATCCGGGAAATTATCTGCCGTAACCGTCCGCTTATTTTCATTGTAAATCGCATAACACCGGTGAATTAAAATCCGAGTCATCCACGTTTTAAAAAATTTAGCATTTCGCAAAGAACCTATTTTTTCCCAGCAGATAAGAATCGTTTCCTGTATGGCATCTGCCGCATCCTCGTCATTTTGCAAAATAGCAATTGCAGTCTTATACATACTCACCTGATAATTCCCCACCAGTTTCACAAAGGCTTCTTTGTCGTGCTTTTTCGCTTGTAACACAAGTTTTTTGTCCATGGTATGTTCCTTTCTTCCAAGGCCTTGAAATTAAGTACTACAACTATTAGATAAAAGAATACCACATTTGGTCGGTTTTTACTTCAAAAAAAGCCACATCTACCTGCGGGTACAGGTAAATATGACTTTCTTTTTTATGATTTCCTATTTTCTACTCATACCGAAGTGCTTCGATTGGATCGAGTCTCGCCGCCTTGTTCGCCGGATAGTAACCGAAGAACACGCCGATAATCATGGAAAATACAACGGAACCAATGATGGCAGCCACCGGAGCAGATGCCGCATAGCCTAGGAGGGAAGCGGCGACGGCTCCGAGAATAAATCCTAAGATAATCCCAAAGACGCCTCCCAGCAAGCAGAGGATAACCGCTTCTATTATAAATTGCAGGCGGATGGAGCTGTTCTTTGCACCAAGCGCCTTGCGCGTACCGATTTCTCTGGTACGCTCGGTAATGGAAACAAGCATAATATTCATAACGCCGATTCCACCTACTAAAAGGGAAATGCCGGCGATAAACGCAATCGCAATGGAAACGGTATCAATCATGTCGTTCATGGAACTTGTCATACTGCTCATCGTCGAGGTGCTGATTTGATAATCTTCATTCGACGCATAATACTCGTTATTCATATACGTTTCCAGTTCATCAGCAAAATCGGTAACACTTGCCACCAAAGAATTTGTCACAACCGTAAACTTCTCATAGCCATCGTCTGTGTGCATTTTTTCTTTTCCTGTTGTAATCGGAAGATAGGCACTCGTTGTCACATCGGAGTCGGAGTCAGAGGAAAATGAATTGGCATCCTCCTCGTACTCATAAACGCCGACAATATAAAAACTATATTTTCCAAAAATTTCTTCAAACTTTTGTCCTCCTGACTCATCGTATTCTTTACATTTTCTACCTTTAATCTAAGGAAAAAGTATGAACAGCCTGTGTTCATACTTTAATAATTCGGACATAAAGTTGTGATTTTTCTGTTAAATGGAAAATAGTTCCTCTAACTGCTCATACGTCTCCACCGTGTTCATTGCGCGCCGCAGAGAAGCCGAATGTGGGTAACCTGCGGTGTACCACGCCGCATGGCTCCGCATTTCCCGCATACCGCGTTTTTCGCCTTTCCACTCAATCTGCATTTTGGCATGGCGCAGAATCATCCGGCACACTTCGGAAAAAGGTGGTTTTTCCGGTACCATTCCGGTTTCTAAATATGTCTTAATCTGATGAAAAATCCACGGATTTCCCTGCGCCCCGCGGCCAATCATCACACCGTCACAATTTGTCTGCTCCATCATATTTTTCGCATCCTCCGGCGTAAAAATATCTCCATTTCCAATGACCGGAATTGACACCGTATCTTTCACTTTGGCAATTATTTCCCAGTCAGCCTTTCCGCTGTAATACTGTTCTCTCGTTCTGCCATGTACTGCCACAGCCGCTGCGCCTGCTGCTTCCGCCGCCTTTGCCATCTCGATTGCCTGCACTTCGTCCGCACCAAATCCTTTGCGAAACTTCACAGTCACTGGTTTGTCAATCGCTTTTACCGTTTTCTCAATAATTTTTGCCGCAAGCGGAATGTTTTTGAGGAGGGCGGAACCCTCGCCATTATTCACAACCTTTGGCACAGGACACCCCATATTGATATCTAAGATGTCAAAATTCCGATGCTCAATTTTTTTTGCCATCTCACTGATAATATCCGGGTCTGAGCCAAATAACTGCAGCGATACCGGGCGTTCCCTGTCATCAATCCGAAGTAAATCCTCGGTATTTTTGTTATTATAAAAAATACCTTTTGCACTCACCATTTCCGTACAGATTAAATCCGCTCCCTGCTCTTTGCAAAGCAGACGAAATGGCAGGTCCGTAACCCCTGCCATTGGTGCTAACACAATATTGCCTTCTAAGCTTACATTGCCGATTTTCAGTTTGCTACTTCCCATCTTCACTCTTTTTCGTCCTCTCATAAATCAGACGCATGCCCTGTAAGGTCAGCTCTGAATCATAAATATCAATCTTATCGGTACCCTCTGAAATAATGCGTCCAAGCCCGCCGGTTGCCACAACTTTCATATTCTGGTAACCCGATTCCTCACGGAACTTATCAATGATATATTCCGCCTGTCCAATCGTTCCGTACACAAGACCTGCCTGCATACTTGTAATCGTGGTTTTCGCCATAATCGACTCCGGTTTTATAATTTCAATTTCCGGAAGTTTTGCCGCATTGCTCCAAAGTGCTTTCGCACTGATTCTTATACCGGGTGCCGTGACACCTGCAACAAATGCACCGTCTTCCGTCACCAAATCATATGTCGTAGCCGTACCGTAATCAATGACAAACACCGGCCCGCCATACAAAAAGTAAGCACCGACCGCATCGACCACACGGTCTGCTCCGATTTCCATCGGATTTGTCGTTGCAATGCGGATACCCGATTTTGTGCCATTACCCACAATCATCGGATCACAGTCAAGATATTTCTTTACACCGCTTGTCAGAGAATACATAATCTTTGGCACAACAGAGCAGATAATGACATCCTCAACATCGTCCGCGGACACATCTTTGTGGGATAACTGCTCCACGATCTGAACACCAAACTCATCGGAAGTTCTCGGCAGACTGGTTGTCAGCCGAAACTTATGCAGAATTTTTTCTCCTTGAAAAAGTCCAAATGTCAAATTTGTATTTCCGATATCAATCGCCAGTAACATAATAGCCCCCATTCAGAGTAAATGATTTCATTCGTTCACTCCGTCAATAAAAAATGTTTTATAGTAAGTCTCTAAATTTTCTAAAAGTTCTGCGTATTTTACACGGTATTGTTTGATTTTCAAATGGCTTCCGATTTCATCATAGAAGAAATCATTTTCCTTTGCCGTCGTAGACATATAAAGGGAGCCATCTTCATCAAATTCCATGGTAAATACACCGCCGACATCTTCCGTCATCGTCACCGCCATAATCTGCAGTTCATCCTGAATCGCAGATGGAAGCGATGCATAACGCGGATTTAAATAATATTTCTGCTCATAGGCACTGCACGCGCACAAAATCTGTTCTTCCTGCATGGAAAACCTCCTAATCCCGTTCACTTAACGGTGTATATGGTTTGTGTTTTGCCACCGCTTTATAAGCCGGACGAATGATTTTCCCGGCATTGACAAGTTCCTCTAAACGGTGTGCGCTCCAGCCGGCGATACGTCCAATTGCGAAAATCGGAGTATAGAGCTCATGCGGAATCCCCAGCATGCTATATACAAGTCCGCTGTAAAAATCAATATTGGCACTAACACCTTTATAAATATGACGCTCATTCGCAATCACTTTTGGTGCCAGTTTTTCGACCAGATTGTAAAGGGCAAATTCTTTCTGAAGCCCCTTTTCATCGGCAAGTTTCTGGACAAATTTGCGGAACGTTCTCGCACGTGGGTCAGAAATTGAGTACACCGCGTGTCCCATACCGTAAATCAAACCGGCACGGTCAAATGCCTGCTGATTCAGAAGGGCAATCAAATACGATTCTACTTCATCCTCATCTTCCCAGTTTTTGACTTTCTGTTTCATATCATCAAACATCTGCGATACTTTTTTATTCGCTCCACCATGTCTTGGTCCTTTCAGCGAACCGAGTGCTGCCGAAATTGCCGCATAGGTATCGGTTCCGGATGAAGTTACCACATGGTCCGTAAATGTCGAGTTATTACCACCGCCATGCTCCGCATGAAGCACAAGGGCAATGTCCAAAATCTTTGCCTCTAACGTTGAAAATTTACTATTTGGACGAAGCATATGCAGAATATTTTCTGCGGTGGAATACTCCGCTTTTGGCGGGTGCAGGAAGAAACTGGTTCCTTCATGGAAATAGCATGCCGCCTGATAACCATATACCGCAAACATCGGAAACAGTGCTACTAACTGCAAGCACTGGCGCAGCACATTTTCCGTAGTAATATCGTCTGCTCTGTCGTCATAGGAATATAACGTAAGAACGCTTCGTCCAAGTGTATTCATAAGGTCAACACTTGGTGCTTTCATAATAATATCACGTACAAAGCTGGTTGGCAGGCTTTGACGATAATTGGCTAACATGTCCTTGAGTTCTTCCAGTTCAGATTCATTCGGCAGTTTTCCAAAAATCAGAAGATACACAACTTCCTCATATCCAAACCGTTTTTCAGATAGAAACCCATCCACGATCTCCTCAATATCAATGCCTTGATAAAATAATTTACCATCGCAGGGAACTTGTACCCCATCGGAAATTTTTGTTGATTGAATCTCTGAAATTTCTGTGAGGCCAGTCAATACACCACGTCCATTCAAATCACGGAGTCCGCGCTTTACTTCATATTTTTCATAAAGAGTAGAGTCAATGGTGCTACTCGCTTCACACACCGATGCCATCTTATGTAACCACTCATTTCGATATCCGGCGTTTAAGTTATTGCTCATATTGGCTCCTTTCGTTGCTTTACCTCGGAAGTGTCACATACATAACCGCTTTAATTGTGTGCATGCGGTTTTCTGCCTCGCGAAATACCACGTCAGCATATTTTTCAAACACTTCATCTGTTACTTCCATTTCCGTCAATCCATATTTTTCATAGATTTCTTTTCCAATCTTCGTTTTCAAATCATGGAATGCCGGCAGACAATGCATAAACACTGCGGTGTCCTTTGCATTATCCATTGCCGCTTTGTTAATCTGATAAGGGCTTAATGCCTCAATTCTCTCTTTCCAGACTTCATCCGGCTCCCCCATAGAAACCCATACGTCGGTATAAAGAACATCTGCATCTTTGGTCCCCTCTTTTACATCTTCTGTGAGAGTAATGCTGCCACCGCTCGTCTTTGCATATTCTTCACACAAGGCGACCAGTTCTTTATTTGGAAAATATTCTTTTGGTGCACAGGCAGTAAAATGCATTCCCATCTTGCTGCACGCAATCATCAGAGAATTTCCCATGTTATAACGGGCATCTCCCATATAAGTCAGACGGATTCCTTCCAAATGTCCAAACTGCTCCTCAATGGTAAGAAGATCAGCAAGCATCTGGGTCGGATGATATTCATTCGTCAATCCGTTCCAAACCGGCACACCGGCATACTCTGCCAGTTCTTCAACAATTTCCTGTCCAAAGCCACGGTACTCAATACCGTCAAACATACGTCCAAGCACGCGTGCCGTATCCGCAATACTTTCTTTCTTGCCAATCTGGGAACCACTTGGATCTAAGTATGTCACACCCATTCCCAAATCATGTGCTGCGACTTCAAACGAGCAGCGTGTTCTCGTACTTGTTTTTTCAAAAATCAGGGCAATATTTCGTCCCTCAAATTCTTTCATCGGAACATGATTTTTCTTCTTTTCCTTCAACTCTTTTGCTGTATCCAGAAAATAGCGAATCTCTTCCGGTGTAAAATCCTTTAGTGTCAAAAAGTTTCTTCCTTGTAAATTCATTTTTTCACTCTTTTCTCTGTGTTATTTTTCTTTACATGTTTCAATCACGGATTTTGCCAGTCCTGCAATCCCCTGAATTTCCGATGGAATGATAATTTTGGTTGCCTGGCCGTCACTTGCTTTTTCAAATGCTTCCAAACTCTTCAAGGTCAGAACTGATTCCGTCGGTGCAGCTTCATTTAAGTATTTCAGACCTTCTGCTGTCGCTTTCTGGACTTCTGCAATCGCCTGAGCCTTACCTTCTGCCTCGCGAATCATTGCTTCTTTCTTTGCTTCTGCACGAAGGATTGCTGCTTCTTTTTCTGCTTCCGCTTCCAAAATCGCAGACTCCTTTTTACCTTCTGCTACAAGAACTGTCGATTTTTTCTCACCTTCCGCACGAAGAATAGATTCACGTCTCTCACGCTCCGCCTTCATCTGCTTCTCCATGGAGTCCTGAATTTCTCTCGGTGGAATGATGTTTTTCAATTCCACACGGTTTACTTTGATTCCCCACGGGTCAGTCGCAATATCCAGATTGGAACGCATATGCGTATTAATTGTCTCACGTGACGTAAGTGTCTGGTCTAATTCCAAATCACCAATGATATTTCTAAGTGTAGTCGCCGTCAGATTTTCAATTGCCATAATCGGATTTTCCACCCCGTACGTGAAAAGCTTCGGATCCGTAATCTGGAAAAATACAACGGTGTCAATCTGCATCGTTACATTATCCTTTGTAATTACCGGCTGTGGCGGGAAATCCATCACCTGCTCTTTTAACAGAACTTTTCTTGCCACCTTGTCAATAATCGGAACCTTAAAATGCAGTCCAACCGACCATGTACACTGATAGCCGCCCAGTCTTTCAACAATAAACGCATGTGCCTGTGGCACAATTTTAATACAAGATGCCAGTACACAAAGAATAATTACTACAATCGCAATAATAATAATTGGTACCAGGCTAATCTCCATTTCATTTCCCATAACATGCCTCCATTCCGCGCTTTTGCGCTGTTTTTATCACTCTTTTACCAGTAACTTGACACCGGAAACCGATTGAATCGTTACCACCTTTCCCTCTTCAATCACCGTGTCATCTACACTGCGTGCCATCCATTCGACACCACGAAGACGTACCGTGCCACTTCCCTTTGCATTATCAATTGTTTCGATGACTTCCGCTTTCTGCCCCGGCAATTCATCAATATTGGTCTTGGCACGACTTTTATCAAGCACTTTTACAGCAAACGGACGAACTAAAACCATAACCACAACCGACACGCCGGCAAACAAAACAATCTGTAACCACAAAGGGCTGTTAAGTCCTGCTGCAATTGCCGCTGCTACACCACCAAGACTAAACCAAATTGTCGTAAGACCCAGTGTAAAAATCTCAATTACCAACATAATGGCTACCAGTACAAGCCAAAAAATCGTCAACATCGTCTCGAATCCTTCCTTTCATTTTATTCACTGTTTCTCCTTATCATACTAAAAAATTAGGTTTTTGTCAAAATTTTAACACATTTTGTTTGTGGCGTGGGGGTGTCAATTTTTTTATTTTCCGTAATTCAGTAGAAAGTTTTGCGTCTCGTGGGCGCTGCCATTTTTTAGTTTCCGTATTTTATTCGAAAAGTTTGCATGGCGTGGGCGCTCCCGCTAGACAAATACGCAGAAGTATCGACATGCAAACTACGCATGTCTCATACTTGCGCATTTGTACCCACGCCATACAAATCTTTTCGAATAAATTACTGGAATCCTAAATAAGTTGACAGTAAACTCCTAGCACAAATCTTTTCTTCATAAATCACCGGAATCCTAAATAAGTTGGCTGCTACCTCTTTACGCAAATCTTTTTCTTCATAAATCACCGGAATCCTAAATAAGTTGGTTGCTGCCTCTTTACACAAATCTTTTCCTCATAAATCACCGGAGTACCGAATAAGTCTTCCAAAATGCCTCTGCTACCAATAGTGTAAGCAACCGAAGGCGAAATAACTCTCGCTGTACTCTATCTAAATGTTGCCCCAAAACAAGTTGCTTACCAATTCAGAACGCTTTCACGGCTAGCTTTCTATAATTTCCAGTAATTTAGTACAAAAAGTTTTGGGGCTCATGGGTTTTGAGTGCGTCGGTATGTGGCACTGGTAGTTTCAGTGCCCATACCGCTACGCAACTCAACGAGCGAGAGTGGCCCATGAGGAACAAACTTTTTGTACTAAATTACAGAAACTATAGATATTGCTGTAATTGCTTGCCGCAAGCGGTCCCGAATGGGAATCTTGCGCTCTTTTTTTTTATTTACCCTAATTACAGCAAAATTTATTTCCATTTCAGTGCCCATACTGCTACGCAACTCAACGAGCGAGAGCGGCCCATGAGGAACAAACTTTTTGTACTAAATTACGGAAACTATAGCTACCTATTCCGCTGCACCTCATACATCAACAACGCAGCCGACACTGCTGCATTTAACGACTCCAGTTCGCCCTCCATCGGAATGATTACTTTTTTATCGGCGAGGGCGGTGACTTCATCACTCAGTCCATTTGCCTCGTTGCCGATTAAGATGCCGATGCGTCCATCATACGTTTCCTCGCGGAAGTTTTTCTTGCCCTGTAAATGAGCGGCATAAAAGTGAAATGACTGATTTTGCAGCTGTTTCATCTCCTCGCTCATTGACTCACAGATATAAAATGGAACACGAAACATTGCTCCCATCGTCGAGCGCACAACTTTTGGATTAAACAAATCTACACAGCCGGACGACAAAACAACACCCGACATACCGGCCCCTTCTGCTGTCCGAAACATTGTTCCCAGATTACCGGGATCCTGTATATTTTCGAGGCAGAGAAGCTTACATTCATCCGAGGAAATCATTTGCTCCCTGTCATAAGACGGCATTGTGATAACCGCCAAAACCCCCTGTGGATTTACGGTGTCTGACATCTGCTTAAATAACGCTGTCTTAAGCACCTCAATCGCCGGACGTTTTTGCAGTTTTGCCAGTTCTTTGGCTAATGCTTGTTCTTCTTTTTCATCACAGTACAATTCCTGTACCAAATCTCCCTGCAATGCCTCACGCACCATTTTCCATCCCTCTACGACAAAGACACCTTCTTTTTTTCTTGCCCTTGCCTGCTTCATCAGTTTCTGGATGCGCTTAAATTTTGCATTTGCCGCTGACTCAATCATTCTTTCATCTCCCGTAACTTCTGTATCTCTGTATTATGTCCCAAAACAATTAAAACATCCTGTGGGTGCAGTGCATACGATGCGGGTGGATTTACATTGGTCTCTTCCAATCCGCGGATACCGATAATACTGATGCCATAGCGCGAGCGGATATTTAACTGCTCCAATGTTTTTCCTGCCCAGTTTGACGGCACTGCCATATCCACAATACTATATTCATCCGAGAGTTCAATTGCCTCAAAATAATTACCATTCATAATATCATTGCCAACACGGATTCCCATTGCACGGTCAGGAAAAATTACTTTGTCTGCCCCGATACGGCTCAAAATTCTTCCTTCCATATCAGTGGATGCCTTTGCCATGATAAATGGCACATTCAATTCTTTTAACTGCATCGTAATCAGGGCACTGGTCTCCAAACTCCGTCCGACGCCGATAATCGCACCGTCATAATTTCCAATTCCTAACTGTTTGACCGCTTCCGGGTTCGTGGCATCCGCACAAATTGTATGCGTCACTTCCGAAGCAATCTGCTCTAACCGCTCCTCATCTTTATCCACTACCATCACGGTAGCACCGGAATTGGCAAGGGTTTTCGCAACATACATACCAAAATCACCAACACCAAACACAACAAATTCTTTTCGTTTCATCGTATTCCTCCTATCCAACAGAAACCCGCTCTTTCGGGTACGTTTTTACATTCACAAAGCGCTTGGAGTTAAAAAACAAGGCAAGCGAAATCGGACCGATTCGTCCAATATACATTGTTACTATAATAATTAACCGCGACACCGTAGTCAAATGCGGGGTAAAATCTCTGCTTAATCCAACCGTCGCAATGGCAGAAACAATTTCATACAGACAATCAATAAAATTGCCCGGCTGAACTGCCGCTAAAATGACTGTAGCTCCTAACATTACACTGAAACTCACAGCAAAAATCGACAGCGCACGGCGCACCGCCATATCACTGACTCTCCGTCCAAACATTTCCGTATCACGACGCCCCTTAATAATAGAAACAACCGTTAATACAAGTACCGCCATCGTCGTTGTTTTGATTCCTCCTGCTGTACCGGACGGTGACCCGCCAATAAACATTAAAAGACAGCACACAAGGGCAGTCGACTTATTTAACCCTGACTGTGAAATGGTACAAAATCCTGCCGTTCTTGTCGTTACTGACTGAAAAAAAGCTGCCTGAATTTTATCAAAAAAAGACAAAGGACCAAGTGTTGCCGGATTTTGATATTCAAGAATTAATATCAAAATAGCACCAACCACAATCAAAAAAGCTGTCATAAAAAGTACAAGTTTTGCATTTAACGATAAATAATGTAAAGATTCCCTTCCGGTTCGGCGTTTTCGTTTTCTCTGTTTCATAACATCCAATACATTCCACCAGACCGGGAAACCTAGTCCTCCTAAAATAATCAGCCCCATTGTTGTAATATTCACAACCGGATTTCCGACATAACGGCTCAAACTATCCGGTCCGATTACATCCATCCCGGCATTGCAAAATGCGGACACAGCATTAAAAACAGAATACCAGACTCCCGCCAAACCATAATCCGGAATAAACACTGTCATATAAAGAAGGGCACCTACTGTCTCTACGACAAGGGTCCCCTTTAAAATTTTTTTCACCAAAACAACAAGCCCCTGAATCGTATCAAGGTTATACGCATCCTGAATCAAAAGTCTTTCTTTCATGCCAATCCGTCGGCGCAGAATCAGCATAAACATCGTAGTAAACGTAATTACACCTAAACCGCCAACCTGAGCCAAAAGTGCAATCACAACCTGTCCAAACAAACTCCAGTGTGCGTATGTAGGCACCGTCACAAGGCCGGTCACACATACCGATGTAGTCGAAGTAAACAGTGCATCCACAATTCCCGTTACTTTTCCTGTTTTCGAAGAAAGCGGAAGCATTAAAAGAAATGTTCCAATTACAATAGCAACAAAAAATCCAACTGCTATAATTCTCGTCGTTGTAAATTCTTTTTTCCTGCCGAAACGCTTCATTAATGAATCACTTCCCTTTCCTTATGGACATAATGCAGTACATATTTACCTCTGCCACGTGTCTTTGCTTTATAAAGCGAGTCATCCGCCTGCGTATACATCTGCTCAAACGAAACCGGGACTTTTCCTGCCACTGCAGCTCCGATACTGCAAGTCATATTAATATTTCCATTCTCATTCGATATTGCTTTTATTTCGTGCTGAATACGGGAGCATTTTCCAGCCAGCCAGTCCTCACTCTTTAAGTTTCTGACATAAACCATAAACTCATCCCCGCCGACACGTCCAATGATATCCGAGCCACGGAAAATACTTGTCAAAAACTCCGCAACATTTTCCAAAAACATATCGCCGACAAGTTTACCAAGTTCATCATTCATGCGCTTCATATTATCAATATCAACAAGAAGAAGTGCACATTCATGTGTTTCATCCCTTGCATTTAAAGTGTCACGCAGAGAATTTTCAAATGAAAACTTATTCAAAATTCCCGTAACCGGGTCTACCATACAGCGTCTCTGATACTCACGCTTCGCATTATTATCACGGATTCGAAGCTGCACAATCGTAAGTGTCATCATATAACCGAGCACCAATCCAATAAATGCCGTAAAGACGTCAGATTGGGCAATACGCGGAACTTTATACCAAAGAGTAACAATTGAGTAAACCAAATCAACAATTGCCATTAATGGTATAATCAATCGAAAGCGAAGAATAAATACCGTTGGTGTTACAATCAGTAACAGCGGCACAAAACTTGCCGGGACATTACGGTACGGAAAAATGTCAATCCATGCAGTTATTATAAACATCCCCAGTATAAATAATGTACAAATTGTATTTGCCACATAATAATGAATCTTTGGTCTCGAAGCATAAAAAACTGAAATTCCTGCTGTCAAAACAACAAATCCAAACAATACATAATACGGTAACGAAATAGTCCATCCACGAACCAAAAATGGCGTAAAGAAAAATGCAAACAAAATAAATGGCACCAATAAAATCGTGATTTTTTTTAACATTCTTAAATTCTGTCTGCCACTCTCTTCCCTGCAATCTAAAAAAAACTGTCTTCGTTCGCGGTTATATCTGTTAAAAAGTTCCGAATACAATTTCGTACGTGTCATAATCCCCTCTCCTTTTTACTTAATTCTGATTCATTTTTGCCAGTTTTGCTGCCTGATCCGCAGCAATCAAACTATCAATAACTTCATTCAAATCGCCATTGATAATCGAATCCAGCTTGTGAAGCGTAAGTTTAATTCGGTGATCCGTTACCCTTCCCTGTGGATAATTGTAGGTACGGATTTTCTCCGAGCGGTCTCCGGTACCAATCTGGCTTCTTCTCTCCTCCGCTTCCGCATCGTGTGCTTTGGCGCGCTCCAGTTCATACAGTCTCGCACGAAGCACCTTCAGCGCCTTATCCTTATTTTTCAACTGTGATTTTTCATCCTGACATGAAATAACGATGCCGGTCGGAATATGAGTTAAGCGCACCGCTGAATCTGTCGTATTGACACACTGTCCACCATTTCCGGAGGCACGGAACACATCAAATTTACAATCATTCATGTCCAATTCCACTTCCACTTCCTCCACTTCCGGCATAATTGCCACAGTAGCTGTCGAAGTATGGATTCGTCCGCCGGACTCTGTTGCCGGAATTCGCTGCACACGGTGTACGCCACTTTCATATTTTAATTTTGAATATGCACCGGTTCCATTAATCATAAAAACAATTTCCTTAAATCCACCGATGCCATTTTCATTTGAATTCATTGTATCCACTTTCCAATGGTTTGACTCTGCAAACTTACAGTACATACGATACAAATCAGCAGCAAACAACGCAGCCTCATCGCCACCGGCACCGGCACGAATCTCCACGATTACGTTTTTATCATCATTCGGGTCCTTTGGCAGAAGCAAAATGCGAAGTTCATTCTCAATGTCGTCAATTTTCCCTTTGCACTCATTGAGTTCCTCTTTTGCGAGTTCTCTCATTTCCTCGTCAGTTTCCTCTTCGAGCATCGCCAAACTATCTTCAATCCCCGCTTTTGTCTCCTTATATTCGCGGTATTTTTCCACAATCGGCTCCAAATCTGACTGTTCTTTCATCAGTTTCTGATATCTCGATGCGTCATTTAGCACCTCCGGCTCACTTAATTCTTTGAGCACTTCATCATAACGAAACAAAATATCTTCTAATTTGTCAAACATATGCTTCCTCCTAACGAACCATTTCCGTCTGTAAACCAAACACAATCCGGTTTCGTCCACAGTAATCTTTTTTTATTGTAATTTCTTTGAACCCTGCCGCTTCCATCAGTCCGCTTACTGCATCTGCCTGTTCACAGCCAATTTCAAAGAACAAATAACCGTTTTCCCTTAAATATTTCGGTGCCTCTTTTATAATGCACCGATAAAACAAAAGACCATCCGCACTGCCATCTAAGGCAAGTCTTGGCTCATAATCCCTTACTTCCGGCATCAGCATCAAAATCTCATCACTTTCAATATATGGCGGATTCGATACAATCACATCAAACGTACCTTCGATATCCGCAAATAAATCACTCTGAATACAAGTGACATCCACTTGATTTATCCCCGCATTTTCCTTCGCTGTAAAAAGTGCTCCCTCCGATATATCCGAAAGCGTTACACTCTTACAGTTGCCAAGTTTTCCTAGACTAATTCCAATGCATCCGGAACCCGTACACAAATCAAGCACATCTGCTTCCTCGCATTTTTTCAGCACTTCCTCTACCAGACACTCAGTATCCTGCCTCGGTATCAGGACATTTTCATTGACCAAAAACGGAAGTCCCATAAACTCCGTTTCGCCTAACAGATATTCGAGCGGAATCCGCTCGCACCGTTTCGCAATCAGTGCAAGAAAACGTTCGGTTTTCTCACTTTCAGTCTCCAACTCCTGATTTAAAAAGAAACCGCTCCTTGACGTTTCAAAACAATCCGAAAATAAATACCATGCATTTAATTTTGCCTCCGGTACACCTTTTTTCGATAATCGTTTTTCGCCTTCGTTTAAAAGTTCCTGCCACGTCATGTGTCTGATTCCTTCTTTTCTTCGTCCGATGGTTCCGGTGCTTCAAAATAACGGTCAAGAGCATTCAAAATTTCATCTTCCTCTTCATCATCCTCATCATCAATGCTGAGAATCTCGATTTCGTCCTCAACCTTTTCCTTAACCTCTTCTACCGGTTCCTCTTCGTTTTCTGTTTTTTCTTCCTCAAGAAAGGCTTTCCAGTCAAATACTGCTTCCACCGCCGCAATTGCCACCGCAATCATTGAGTCATCCGGCTCTTTCGTTGTAAGACTCTGCAGCATAAGTCCCGGTTTACTTAACACATTAATAACTTTATTATCATGCTCCCCCGCATAGCGGATGAATTCATAAGACAAGCCGGCAATAACCGGAATCAATAAAATACGCAGCACCATACGGAGCCACACATTTCCTACTACAATAAACATGAAAAACAAAATACTGACAAACATAACAATCAAAAGAAAACTTGTTCCACAGCGTTTGTGAACCGTCGTCTGCATACGAACATTTTCCACCGTTAATTCTTTGCCATTTTCCACGCAGTTAATCGATTTATGCTCTGCCCCGTGATACATAAACACACGCTTAATATCTTCCATACAAGAAATCAGTTTCACATAAGCAACAAAAAGAGCCACACGAATGACACCCTCAATCAATCCACGCAATTGAGGCGAAGGCACCGGGCGTTTCAATGCTTCGGAAATAAGAAATGGAACAATCACAAAGATTCCAACCGCCAGCACAATAGCAAGCAGCATAACAAGCCCCATAACAAGGCTTTCTTTTTTCTCATTTTTTTCTTTCGCCTCTTTTTCCTCCTCTTCAAAAAAAGAAGCCGAATAATTTAATGTTTTCATTCCCGTCGACAAAGACTCAGCAAATATCACCATTCCACGGATAATCGGCAGAGACGCTATTTTGTACTTATCCCGAATACTCGATGTCGCTTTTTTCGTCACTTCAATTCCACCATCCGGCTTACGGACGGCAACCGAATATTCTTTTTCATGCTTCATCATCACGCCTTCGATGACTGCCTGACCGCCAAGCTTTGAATACCTCATGAATACTCTCCTTTCATTAAATATGGAAAAAAGGGCAGAGTCACGCCGACTCTGCCCACATTCTCAATCCACTATTTCAAGCCATACTTACGATTGAACTTATCGATTGCACCACGAGCTGCTACCGACTTCTGCTGTCCGGTATAGAATGGATGGCACTTAGAACAAACTTCAACGTGAATCTCTTCTTTTGTTGAGCCTGTCTCAAACGTATTACCACAGTTGCAAATCACTTTTGCCTGGTAATATTCCGGATGAATTCCCTCTCTCATGTTCATTTCACCTCACTACTTGTATTTTCCTTATATATAAAAGGATAATTGTCTTGCTCAAAAACTGCTCGCTCATTATATCATGTTCCACCTTTAATTGCAAGCACTTTTTACTTATAAATGCATTTTTTTAACAGTTTCAATGAATTCCTTATTGTCCTTGGTTCGTTTAAACAAATTCAAAATCTGCTCTAAGGCAGGTTCTGCTTTCATACCGCCAAGTGCTTTTCGGATTTTGACTACTGCTTCCTGTTCTTCACTGTCTAACAGTAAATCTTCACGGCGTGTACTTGATTTCTGAATATCTATCGCAGGGAAAATACGTTTTTCCGATAAACTGCGGTCTAATACAAGTTCCATATTACCGGTTCCCTTAAATTCTTCAAATACAACATCATCCATACGACTTCCGGTATCTACAAGCGCCGTAGCAAGAATTGTCAGACTGCCGCCTTCACGCATATTTCGTGCAGCACCAAAGAAACGTTTTGGCATATGCAGCGCCGCCGGGTCAAGGCCACCGGAAAGGGTACGTCCGCTCGGTGTTACGGTTAGGTTGTAAGCTCTTGCCAGACGTGTAATACTGTCTAACAGAATCATTACATCCTCGCCGCTTTCCACAAGGCGTTTTGCATGCTCAATTACCATTTCCGATACACGTTTGTGATTTTCCGGTAATTCATCAAATGTAGAATAAATGACTTCTACCTGTTCGCCCTCAATCGACTCTTTAATATCCGTAACTTCCTCCGGTCTCTCATCAATGAGAAGAACAATCAGTTTCATTTTGGGATAGTTTGTCGTAACTGCTTTCGCAACCTGTTTTAACAAGGTTGTCTTTCCGGTTTTTGGCTGGGAAACAATCATACCACGCTGCCCCTTACCAATCGGTGCAATCAAATCGAGCATACGCATCGATACTCCTGCTCCCGGTGTTTCCAAATGAATCCTATTATTCGGAAAAATTGGTGTCAAATCCTCAAACTTTTTACGATTATACAAATAAGTCGGTGAATATCCATTTACTTTTGTCATATACAACAGTGCACTGAACTTTTCACTCTGGTTTCTCGTTTTTAAATTCCCCTCAATAATGTCACCGGTACGTAGTCCAAAACGACGAATAAACTGTGGTGCTACATATACATCATCTTCACCCGGAAGGAAATTATCACAGCGGATAAATCCATAATTTTCCGGCATAATCTCCAAAATACCATTTTTCGTAATACCACTGTCTAATTCTTTCAATTCAGACGGATGTACCTCCGTAATTTGACGATCCTTAACAATCGAAATCAGCCCATCGCTTCCATCATGATACTTCTGTGGACGATTATTGTAATAATAGTTCGACTGTGACACACGTTCATGCTGCTGCGGTCTCTCGGAGTGATAAGTTCTTTCATGCGAATTATATGTTCTCTCACTGTGTGAATCATTTCTTCTATCATTTCTATCACTGTATGAGTCATTTCTTCTATCGCTATAGGAATCATTTTTTCGTTCGTAGCCACTATTATAGCTATTATTGTTATAACCGCTGTTATAGTTACTGTTACTGCCATAATTATTATTGCTGCTATAGTTATTATTGCTGTAATTGTTACTGCTGTAATTGTTATTGCTATAGTTATTATTGCTGTAGTTATTGTTGCTGTAGTTATTGTTGCTGTAATTATTGTTCCGCTCATAACTATTGCTGCCATAGTTATTGTTATAACTGTTATAACCGTTGTTGTTATAGCCGCCGTTATAATTATTGCTGTAACCGCCGTTGCCGTAACCATTTTCATTGCGACGCATCGGACGACGTTCGTATCTGTCCTGACGGTCATTCCGTTCCATGCGGTCTTGTCTTACCGGTCTTGTCTGACGTTCCATCGGTGCTCTCTGGGAAACCGGCTTTCTCTCCATCGTTCTCTCCGGCATAACCTCCGGCTCTCTTTTCGTTTCCTCGGAAACTTCCATCAACCGCTGAATCAACTCCGGCTTACGCAATGCCGTGATTCCTTTCAAACCTTTTTCTTTTGCAATCTCGCGCAATTCAACTAATGTTTTTTTTGAAAAATCCATACATTACTTCCTTTCTAATGCTGATACATCTCTCAACCACTCTTAACTAATCCAATCTCATAATTAGGAAATCAAACTCAAACGCCCGAATTTCAGATAATCGAATTTCAAATGATTCTTTACGATAATTCTGAAACCTTATTATAACGAATAAGAAAAGGTTCGTCAAGTAGTGTTTGGGCTAAATTGCACGCTTTTTAAAATTCAATTTTATTTTTTTTCATCAAATCTCTCGCCGTATCCAAAGAATCAACACCGGTTCTGTTTTTAATCGGTGCAAATTCGCGTTCTCTCTCAACCTCAAAAGATAAACAATTGTCCATCATTCGAATCATATCCAGAACAAGAAGTTCAAATTTGTAACCGTTTGGCTCCTCCGGTTTCATCATCTGCCCATCTTCTGCCATATATGGAATCTTTTTCTCCACTACATGAGTCGGCATATATTCATTCATAATTTTTGTCAGCGTTTTTACATTAAACAGATAGTTCAAAATAACACCATAGTTGTATAACAGCCGTCCATTTTCATCTTTGGAATGAATCATTTCATCAGTCATTTCATAATACTCTACAATCGATGGTTTTCCATCCTCTAAACAGAGAACTCCTACTTTTTCATTTGGGTCTGCCTTTGCCACTACCTTTGATCCGCACACACAGCCTGCCTCAATCGTTGCACCAACGAATACCGGGTCAGCCATCTTCTGAAGTACATTATCCACAGAAAATACGTTCAGCCATTCCACGCCAAGTTCATCGATTTTATCCAAAAGACCTGCTTTTGCCAAGGACGAGAACCAACCGCCATTTCCATTTGGTGAAGTTGAAAGTTTTGCTTTACCTTCCATATAAATCTTTCCGTCATAGCTTACTGACGGTGCCATTTCCTGAACAAAAAAGAATACATAATCTTTGTTATAGCCAAAATAATCGTGTTCTTTGAAAAACTGTGTCGTATCGTCATTGTTCTTTTCACTTGTCATGATAAATAACGGAATCCATGCATTCGCTTTTTCTTTCACCTGCATCAAATTATGTATTAACTGTTCAAACAGATATAATTCTTTTGTCACGCCAACATTTAACATTCCTTTTGGCTTATCCAGACCAAGTCTTGTTCCCTGTCCGCCTGCCAAAAGAACCGCACCCACTTTGCAGTCATAAATTGCCTGAAGTCCGATTTCTTCATAATGCTCTCTCTTTGCCGCAATCTCCTCTAATGTCACAGCACCAAGCGGCTCCAATTTTCCTTTTGGTATCTCTTTTACACCGCCCTCAATCAAATTAAGAAGTGACAAATCCAAATCTTCAATCTGTTTCAACAGCGACTTTTTCTCCTCTTCTCCCAATTCCTCAAAATATTGTAATAAATGTTCCTGACCAACAGGCATTAATTTCTGCTTTGCTTCTTCGTAAGTCATCCTTTTTTCTCCTTTCCTTAGCGCCATGGCGCCATCCTATCCTCATTGTACCATTTTCCATAAAAAGTACAAGAGAAACTTATTGTGTTTGCCCTTGAAAAATGATATGATTATTGTTATATGTTTATTGGATTTGTACAAGATAGAATGGAGGATATTATGACACAGAGCGAAAAAGCGTTAAAGCTGCATGAAGAATGGAATGGAAAAATTACAACCACACCAAAGTGTGAGGTAAAATCAAGAGAAGATCTTGCCATTGCCTACACACCGGGTGTTGCAGAACCATGTAAAGTAATTGCAGAGAACAAGGAAGAAGCTTACCGCTATACCATCAAGTCAAATACGGTTGCCGTTGTTTCCGACGGAAGTGCCGTTTTGGGCCTCGGTAACATCGGCGCAGAAGCCGCTATGCCGGTTATGGAAGGAAAAGCTGTTTTATTCAAAGAATTTGGCGGGGTCAATGCTTTCCCAATTTGTTTAGATACACAGGATACCGAAGAAATTATCAAAACCGTAGTCAATATTGCCCCTGCTTTTGGCGGCATTAACTTGGAAGATATTTCCGCACCACGTTGTTTTGAAATCGAAACGCGCTTAAAAGAATTACTTGACATCCCGGTTTTCCACGACGACCAGCACGGAACAGCCATCGTAGTTCTCTCGGGAATCATCAATGCATTAAAAGTAGTGAACAAAGAAAAAGAAGACTGTAAAGTCATTGTAAACGGTGCCGGTTCTGCAGGAATCGCTATCACAAAACTTTTACTCCGCTATGGATTTAAGGATGTAACACTCTGCGATAAATCCGGTATTTTAAGTAAAAACAGTAAGGACTTAAACTGGATGCAGAAAGAAATGATGGAAGTTACCAATTTATCCGGCAAAGAGGGAAGTCTTGCCGATGCCTTTGTCGGCGCTGACATTTTCGTAGGCGTTTCCGCTCCGGGAATCGTAACAGAGGAAATGGTTGCCTCAATGAACCGCGACGGTATTTTGTTTGCCATGGCAAATCCGGTACCGGAAATCATGCCTGACCTTGCAAAAAAGGCCGGTGCAAAAGTGGTTGGAACCGGACGTTCCGATTTCCCAAATCAGGTCAACAATGTAGTAGCTTTCCCCGGTATTTTCAAAGGTGCCCTAGAGGGACGTGCCACACAGATTACCGAAGAAATGAAATTAGCAGCCGCTCTTGCTATCGCATCTTTAGTACCGGAAGATGAGTTAAATGAAGATAACATTATGCCGGAAGCTTTTGATCCACGCGTTGCAGATGTTGTAAGTGCTGCCGTAAAAGCACATATTGCTGATTAATCATGGAAAAATGGGGCGATAAACCGTACCACTCTCTGGATTACGAGAACAAAAAACGTTTTGGTGAAAAAGTATATAAAATTTCTCTGGCTGGTGGAACCACCTGCCCAAACCGCGATGGCACACTTGGTACAAGAGGCTGTTGTTTTTGCAGTGGCAGCGGTTCCGGTGATTTTGCCGCCACCAAAGGAAGCATTACCGAACAGATCGAAGAAGCCATTGCCCGTGTTTCCCGTTACAAAAACGCAGGGCATCATTTTACCGCTTACTTCCAATCTTTCACCGCTACATACGCACCGGTTGAAACTTTGCGGGCGGCTTGGGAAGAAGCAATGACACATGAATCCGTTGTCACACTTGCAATTGCAACGAGACCGGACTGTTTAGGAGACGATGTTCTCTCGCTGTTAGTCGACTGCTGTAGAAAAATGCCGGTGACCGTTGAACTCGGTTTACAAACCATTCATCCGGACACCATCCGCTACATCCGGCGGGGTTATCCAAACTCCGTATACGAAACAGCAGTAAAAAACCTGCAAAATATCGGTGTGAATGTTGTAACTCACGTGATTGCCGGTCTGCCCGGTGAAACAAAAGAAAACTTTCTCGATACGGTAAGATATGTTGCTGATATAGGAAGTGACGGTATTAAACTCCAGCTTTTGCATGTACTGAAAGGAACCGACTTAGCGTTGGATTATGAAAGTAAAATGTTCCGGACACTGACTCCGGATGAGTATTTAGACTACATTGCCGAAGCACTTTCGATTCTTCCACCGGATATGGTGATACACCGTGTGACCGGTGACGGACCAAAGGACTTATTAATTGCTCCTCTGTGGAGTGCCAACAAGCGAATGGTTCTAAACTCCCTTCAAAAAAAAATGAAGCAGGAACATATTTTTCAGGGAAAATTCTATCACGGGAAATAAGGAGGGATTTGCTATGCCAAATGGCTCAATTACCATTTATAAACTAATTATTTTATATACACTAAGTAAAGTAGATTCTCCACTGCCGCCCGGCGTGATTTCCGATTACATCACAGACCGCGGCTACACAAATTATTTTAATTTACAAAATGCCTTTGGGGAATTGTTAGAAGCGGATTTAATCAAAGAGGACAGCACCTATCATTTAACGTACTACACGCTGACCGAAGCGGGTGCCGAAACATTAGAGTTGTTTGGCGCTCCTTTATCAAGAGAAATCCGGGATGAAATCAATCATTACTTAGAAGAACACAAATTTGAAATCATCGACGATACATCTTTAGTGAGTGACTACCATGTGACAAACGATGGCACCTATCTCGCCACCTGTACACTGCGCGACGGCAATCATGTTCTCATGCAGCTGTCTTTGGACGTTGCCACGGAAACAGATGCTATCAAAGTATGCGAAAACTGGCAGTCGAAAAGTGATATCCTCTATCAGACTGCCATGCAAAATCTTCTTTCTTAAACTTGTATGAGGGAGTGCCGCATCAACCGACGCCGGTGCTCCCCATTTCCAAATATTTCAAATAAGCACCATATGTCATTGTAACCGCATTATCGCCGGTTCCAACTGCCACCGTAACTTTTTCAAAATCTGAAGCCGTCGCTTTTACTGCAGTCGTATCAGTCGATTGTGACGTTGTTTTCTTCTCTTCTACACCAGTAGAAGCACCACTTCCCTCATATGCATCGGAAGTAGTCGAAACCTTGCGGTTCGGAACAGTAACGCCTTCCTGCATAAATTTCTTTATCTTTTTCACGTAATTTGTCGTCTCTTTATACGGTGGCACACCGCCGTACTTTT
>ULWT01071471.1_pt1 | contig 48212 bp, 64 predicted proteins | sample 1960611 | NCBI WGS metagenome assembly ULWT01 (sample SAMEA4835819, study PRJEB28245) | human gut metagenome | biome: gut microbiome; material: fecal sample | place: Denmark | collected 2008
CTTGATAACGAGCAGGTTGAAGTTCTAAATAAAAATCTTCTCCAAAAATTTCTTTACACCATTTTATAAATGCTATAGCATTGTGCTCAGCACCATTTGCCTTACATATGCCTAGCCAACCACCAATACAAGCAGAGCTAGCTATAACATGTCCTGGCTCTTTACCTATTACTTCTTCAATGTCTGAGTAATAAGTCGGTACACGAGTTAAGAACATTGTAAATGAATGAGACCAAGCTCTACTACTTAATTCTCTTAATTGTCTATGTCCTATCTCGTCTTTTGCAACTAATATAAAATGGGGGAACTTTTCTCCTTTTTCATATGTGTCTGAACTTAAGCCATTACGACACAAATAGATTTCGTTACCTAAACCCAATTTAAAGTCTTTCCACTTTTCATCTTCTTTACATTTTTGTTTATAGAACTTCAAAGCCTTAATATGAGCTGACAATACTTCGTGGTCTGTTATACAAACACCTGTAAGTCCTAAGTCATAAGCATATTGTATTAAGTCTTCTACTTTATTTATACAGTCAAGCAATCTTAAGTTACTATATTCCGTATGATTATGTATACTAAAATAACTCATATTACGCCTCCTTAATTATATTGTACCACAATAGGATAGTTTTGTCAACTATCCTGTCATAGCACCAATCTCTTTACCTACCATATCAGAGTAGTTCTTAAATTTTCTAATTCTAAATGAGAATTGACCGCAGTCCCATTCTCCATAATATTCATAGCCATCGTCTAAAAGACGGGAACTAGTTATTTTACCAATAGGTTTTCCTTCTTCGTCTTCTAAGCAAGCATCTATATATTTTTTACACATCTCTCTACTTGGTAATACGATAGCTGATGCACTTGCGTGGCCATCAACTTCCCACGCACCTGTTACTAAGTACTTCATTTATTTTTTCCTTTCTTTAAAAATTATTTTTTTTAATTTTGTTAAAATACCTCTATTTGGTTTTTAAAAAGCTCATTAAGCTTGGTTAAATATTTAATTAAATAATTTATATTATAAAAACCATTTAATCGTTATATACTAGCTTATTCTGCTTCAATTACTTCTACGTCTTCAGTAGGTTCGGTAGAATCTTCAATAGTTTTTTCAAGAGCATATACGGCTTTTGTTAATTCAGCGGCGTATCCTTGTAAGTCTTTTAAAACTTTAGGAATATTAAGTCCATTAGAGTATGGATTTTCTACTAATGTTTGCATTTCAGATACCCAGTTTACTAATGTACCTACTCTTTCTTGTATACCTTGTACTTGTTCTAACATATATTATCCTCCTTGTTATAAAAATCTTTTAGCTCTTTCTTAAATTTAGCGTTATCAGTTTCTGTTTGGAAAGTAATTTCTATTTCTATATATACTTTACCTTTTTCAAAATCTTGAATAGAAAAATCTTTTGGATTAAAGTTAAGTTCTCTCACTACTATATGTGAATCTATAGTGTTGTTTATCATAAACTTATCATCATTGATAAATAATCGTAAAACACCATTACCTGAATTAGCTTCCTGAGTCTGGAAAGTCAATAAATCCTTTTCTTTAGCTTTCTCAAGAAGGTCGTCTATACGAGGATGGTTTCTTTTTAAGATTATTTGTAACCTTGTATTATTATCTAGTAAGTGAGATTCTATGGTAAAATCTAAATTACCTCTCACTTGTTTAGTATACAAAATTTCTTGTGACAACAAGTTTTCTAAGCGAATATTTTTTAATACCACTCTTCATCATCTCCATCAAAACTTTCTTCCCCATTTAATATTTTATCTATAATATCTTCTAATGGGTCACAAGTATTGCATCTAGCTTCAACCGCCATGTTTATTTTTTCTTTTATTTCTTTTTCACTCATACCAAAGCTTCTATCATCCTCTATGATAAGGGCATAGGCATATAATTCTACTATTGAAATTCCAGCTTCTAATACCTTATCATATTGTTGTCCTATACTACTCATTACGTTCACCTTGTAAACTTAATTCATTTAATAACTCTTGAGTTACTAGTTGTTCTTTTAAAGTTATTTCAATAGGACTTTGTGCTAAGTATTCTAATAATAGTTTTACCTTACCAGTAAGTCCATTTCGTAAGTCTAATGCTGTAGGTATAGCATCTGCGATACCAGGGATATTGCGCATCATTTCATATTCTTCTACAATAACCTTCATAGCTATCAAGTAATAATGGAATGATGCTATTGGGTCTTGTGGGTCAAATACTATCCCATTGATATAAGGTTGAGTTTTTAAAGAAATCTTAGTCCCTTTCTCTTGTAGAGTTCCAGGTTTGTAAAACTTTTTTGTTCTATTAGACATAACATTTCCTCCTTATAACTTTTACATTTTTATTATATCATTTTTTTTACCCTTTTGTCAATATAAAAAAGAATCCAGAAAGACCTTAGTCTCTCTCTATGGTCATCCTGAATTCGTTGTATAATATTTCTACTAATTGAGCTTTAGGAGTACCTGCTTTAACTTTAATATCTCCATCTATACACATGCTTTGTAATTCTTTAGCAGAACATGCTTCGAAGTAGTCTTTAAGTAAATCATTGTACTCAGTAATTAACTTGGCGATAATGTCTTGGTTTCTAACTTTATCTCCGGCTAATTTTACATATTCAGTTTGCCATGCTTGAGGCACAGCTACCAATTTATCTTTTTTCAATAAGGCTGTTATAAGCCAATTCTTAAATCTTTGCATATATTTTCCTCCTAAAAAGCATAATCCCAAATTGTTTGAGGAGTATACTCTGTTAATTCATAATCGCTTACCATAAATTGTAGCCTACCGACATTATATGCTTTATCTATATCGAATTCGCCTACAACATTTAGGTTATATTTTTCTCCACTTTCTAATAATTGTGATAGGTCAGGTACATTAAACATTACTACATCATATTGTCCACAGTCTATTTTAATATGTTGACCATCGGCTCCCATTAATTCATACTTGTCTGTAGGAATATCTTTTAATACTGCTAACGGTTTATCAACTCCATGAGCCCATATAGCATCAGATGCCATGATTTCTGCCATATCTTTATTAACTTGTTTATAGTTTGATACTAAATCTACCATATAAAGATTAACATTAAAATCTATTTGGTCTAACACTGTATCCAAATGCATTTTGAATGTAGGAAAACTTTCTCTATCTATCCCTATACCAAAAGCAAATGCATGTCCTTCAGCCATTTCTACTCCGCTTAGTCCTTTAATAGTTTCTTTTAAATTATCTAAGCCTTCGGCCGCTTTACCTCTAACGCTTCCACGATATTGGTCAGCTCCTTTATTATCCGTATATTTTCTTAATAATATAACTGGCTTGTTTGTTTGACTTAATAGTTTATTTGCAATTAGACCTGATAATTCAAAAGTTAAATCTTGGTCTTCGTCTATATAAACTATTGAGTTATGTCCATCATCTCGTAACCCGTCTTGAATAATACCTATACTTTTATTAATAGCAGTAGTTTGTCGTTTCTTAGCATTGTCACATAACCTAACTGCCTCTTCGTAGATTGGGACTTCTTGGTCCTCACTACCTCGTTTACTACTGAATGTCAACCCTAATGGATTAACTAGTGCCATAAACACCATATGTTTCTGAGCTTGAGTTCCTAATCTAATAATTGAGTTTATATTAGGACCTATTACCCAACCTATATCTTTAATTGTAGGTTCTGGGTTTTCCATATTATAATGTGCCTTTTTAATCAAAGCCATTAAAAATGGATGCTCACTTATATATTTAATTCCTTCAGTTACTATTCTCTTATTCTCTAATTGAGATATATCCATTACATCTGCAATAATACCACATGCTGCTAAAGCATAATATTTCTTGGGCATTTTTATTCCATATTCATTACAATATGCTTGAACGAATTTTAGTGCAACTCCAGCTCCACTAAGTGCTGGATTAGGATAGTCTATTTGACTACTTACTAATGCTATATCGTTTTCATATTTCCCATAGTCCATATCATTGTCTATTTCATGATGGTCGAGAATAATAATCTTTGTTCCATTCTCTAATAATTTCAGATGCTCTTCTTTTTGCGAACTACCTGCATCTGGCACAATAACTAAACTTGTGCTTTCTGGTATATCTCTTAAATCTATACCATGTTCTTTACCAGGATGTAATACATAATTTATATCCTGTCCCCCATTAATTTGATTAAGCAATGAGTATATAAGACTTCCACTAGAATACCCGTCTAAGTCACTATCAACTACTACAAGTATACTGCTTTCAGGATTCTTAATTTCAGCATGTAATAACTCTATCGCTTTCTTCATATTTGTTAGTCTTAATGGTGTATATTCATACTCTTCCGTTGGATATAACCATTCCACTGGATTCTCTATTCCTCGGTCGCATAATAAATCATGCAAGGCTAATTCTGGAGTTTCGTTATTGTAGTTCTTCGTACGTAACTGGTACTTCACTGGTGTCCTCCTTAATATCATCTCTAGGAAATTCTTCTATATTCTTTCTTTCTCTATATAACTTAGAATATATTTGTCTTCCTCTGTCAATAGGGGCATCTTTATTCCCCAATAAATCTCCATCCCAGTCATATATCAACTCTACTTCAAAACCCATATCTTTTATTTTATATCCTTCCTTAATCATTTTCTTTAGCCCATAAAATCTATCACCATCATCATCCCAGTCATTATCCATAGCTAAGATAATTTTTTCTACTCCAGCATCTTTTAAGATACGAGAATGATATTCACTAAAAGAGCTTCCTCCAATAGCGATAGATTTATTTTGAGTAAAATATGAGCCATGTTTAAGTACGGATTTTTCTGCTTCATATACTATAACTTCTTTTGCTTTTTTAATTACCTTTTGGTTTTGATAATAACCATAGGCTACCATCATCTTCGGATAATTATATAATTCCTTATTATGCCACAATGGCATATATTTTCTATGTTCTTCTATATCAGTTTGATTAAAATTACGAACTTTAATACCAACTAATCTACCCAAATGGTCATATACGGGGAATACTATTCTATTCCTTACCATATCAAACTTAACTCCAAATTCTCGAAGAACATCATAATCTATTCCTTCTTCTAACCATGGAGCTAAATATTTGGGTTGTTGAGTAAAACACTCCAAAACATGAGGATTATATACAGTTAATTCATCTGCCCAATTATCAGTTATCTTTTTGGTTTTATGTACTACTGGAGCTTCTATGACAGCAAACCCATGTTTCATACGGTCTTCTACCATAGAGTCCAGTAATGCATATGCTTGAGAATAAGTTATTTTACTTCCTCTCGCTTGATAACTATTCATTATGACATCGTAAATGCTCATTGCTTTACAATTTGTATAACAATAAAACCTTTTACTGCTTTCATAATAATATAATTTGTGAGATGAGTGAGAGCACAAGTCGTTATGACAAATAGTGGGGAAAATTAATCCATCATTACTATAACGGACTTGTGACTCTGGAACTCCTAAGTGTTCCATCAGTCTTAATACATCCGAAGTATTAAGTTTAGAAATTAGTATATCTCCAGTAGCCATTATACTTCTACTCTAATCTCTTCACCAAAATTTTCGTAAGGGTTGGGTTTATTTTCTGTTACTACAAACCCCCCTATCTTACTTGCTTGTTTCACCTGCACTTTCGTGCTATTAAAATCTATTGGTTCATTTCTACGGTCTGTTACGAAACAATCTACGGTTCTACAAGTACCGAGGTCTATATATCTCCATATTCTAATTCCCGTCCATTTACCACGACGATTTTTATATATGTCAGTTATAAAGTTTGGCTCTAAAGTTCCTAACTTTAATGCCAATGCTTGACCAAGTTCTTGTTCAGCATTATTCATAGGTAAGGTTATCGCACCTATATCTGCCTTATCGGCTATTGCTTTTGAACCTCTAATTAAATTTTGGTTCTTGACTTCCTTTTCTTCATAGTCACCGTTTAACTGAGTTGCTGTAGATATATGAATATTTAATTCATTAGCCAAGTTTTTTAGAGTATCCGATAATAACATAAGAATTACATCATCTCTTGTGTTCTTATCTCTACCTTCAGTTAAACCCGATGTTATATGTATATAATCATAAAATAAGTATTCTACATCATCTTGTAGTACATGTTTTTTTATAGTTGTTTGTATTGTAGCTAATGTAGGGTTTGGTAGAAATTCGATGATAATGTTATTATATTGTTGGATATATTGAATCGCTAATTCTACTCTTTCTCTTTCTTCTTGCGTATACTTATTATTAAGTATCTTATCTTCATTTACTCCCGATACATAAGCTAATACTAATGTTTGAACTTCGGCATGTTCCAACTCGGTTGTCACATATAATACTTTATTTTCTATACCTGTATTTTCCCAAGTCTCAGTCTCGGTATTAAAATACATTGGTATAGCCAAGTGTGCAGCATTACCAACCATACGACGAGATTTACCAGTACCAGATGCACCTGAGTCTATAAATAACTTCTTTAATCTCGCTCCCCTTGTTACAGTATTATATATTTCACCTTCTAAAGGTAAACCTACTTCAGGTATAGATTGAAGTTCTTTATACAATTCTTCTATACCTTCGCCTACATTAATACAACTTTTTTCTATAAGGTTTTGATATTTAGTTTGTAAATCATTTATCTTGGCTTCATAATGCTTAAATATATCTTCTATTTCCAAGGCATTAAATTTCGCCATTTGCTTTTCAAATAATTCAGGTGGTAAACTTTTATCATATATATCAGTTATATCAACCCCAATTTTAGTTAAGTCTCTTAAAAGACTTTGCTTCTTCATGAGAGAATAATTGTAATCAAAGTTTAGCGGGGTATCATCATTGCATATTTGATATAATATATCCATACCGCCATCACTAATAAACTTTTCATACATACCTTGTTGTTCTCTAAAGTAAGCCACTATATCATTAATATCTATATGATTATTACCTAAGGCATATAAGTTATATAGTGCAGTGTATATAGCTTGATATTTCTTATCTACGAAGTCCTCTAGTCTAAGAGGGTATTCATTTGATATTATCATATCATTGTTAATATACAACCCTGCTAATACTTTTTCTATTGCATGAGAATTATACACTTTAATCCTCCTTTCTTTATTCTATTCTTCATAATCGAAACTTATTAGTTTCTTCTTAGGTTTACTATGAATTATAGTAACGATATCTTCCGTCTGTTTGATATCTAACTTATCTCTCTGTTTTATTTCAGCAGTTTTAGTATAAGTATTGTCTATATTTTTATAGTAAGCTTTAGCTTTATCATAAACATATGGGATAATACCTATTCCTTCTTTAGCTTTGATATCATGTTTTTGGATAATAAAGAAATATGTCAAGGTATAATACATACCCATGTATGTCATACCTTCATCCCTATACTTCTGTATCTGCTTACCCAGTAGTTCCCATTTAGGTTCTACTGGATAATATAGACTTTGTATCAAATCGGTCACTTGGCGTAATTCAGCAGCTTCTTTTTTCGCTTTATCGTGACAAGAAGTATGAGCATAACGATTAGATATTTTTACAAAACTCGTTATCTCTCTATCGAACTCTTGACCACAGTATTTACACTTGACCCTTTTAGCCATCTTATAATTCTTTTAATTCGGCTAATGCTGCTTCAACTAAATCTTGTTGAGCTGGTGTAGCTTCAGTAATCTTTTTACCAACTCCAAGGTATTGTTCTATAATAGAAGTCATACTTTCTGCTAAGTCATTGTCTCCAGCTACTATTCTTTCTTTTAATTTGTTAATAGTAGATGTTACATCTTTATATACTTCACTGAATGATTTCTTCTTAGCTGGTTGTTCAGCTTTTGTTTCTTCTAAAATTGTTTTATTATCAGCAGATATTTTAATTCCAGCAGATAACATTGCTTCATCGGCTGTTTGTACTGCTTTTACCAATTCGTCATAATTGAAATCAATTTTAATTGGTAATCCTTCTCCATAACGAGAACCGGCTTCAATTTCAGTGTTTCCATAAACTCCACCACGAAGGTAAGCTACAGATTTATTTCCTGTTCCATCATTTTCTTCAGCAACGAACATAAATACATCTACTAGACCTGAGATAATTTCTTTTGGTCTCTTATCCATTGCTGGTGTAATACCACTGTGAGATACTCCTAAAGCATCTACATAATCTTTCTTTTCAGCATGTGAGATAAATACTAATGTATAACCCATTTGTCCTAATGAATTGATTACATCTTGGAACTCATCTCTTACAGCTCTATAACCTTTACCAAATCCTAGGTCAGTTAAGTCTTCAATATCTTTTTGTGTCTTAACAAACTTCTCAGCTAACCCCCACATTTGAGGAGCTGTATCTATAATAAGAGTATCATACATATCTCTTACTTCTTGTTTCTTTAATTGTTTAGCATAGTTCTTCATATCTGTCCATGAAGTTACATTTACTGCTTTAATTCCGTCAATTAAATTGTACCCTGGTTCAAATGCTAATAATAATGGTTTACTAAACTGGCAAGCTGTTGTTGTCTTACCAGTTTTAGGACCACCATAGATTAAAAACATTTTACCTTGAACACCAGCTTTAACTTGATGTTCTTGTATTGTTAATAAATCTAATGCCATTAGTTATATACCTCCTAGAATAATAAATTTGCTCCAGCTGCTTTATTTGTTGCTGCTGTTACTTGAGCTCTTGCATTGTATTTTTCTACAATATCATTGTTTTGTGCTACTACAGCTGCTTGTAATTCTTTTAAGCTATATCCACTTTCTTCAGCGTCAGTAGCTGGTGTACCTGCAGTAATTCTTAATAATCTAATTGTGTTAGTATAAGTTTGTTTAATAGGTTCACCAAATCCTAGTTCTTTTTCAACTGTTCTTTCTTGTTGTTCATATACGATTTGTCCACATAAAGTAACTAAGTCACCTGTATTATAATTATCGTTAATATATTTAATTGCAGCTGGGTCATCAAATCTTAAAGTTAATTCATTAACTCTGTTGCCAAATGCTACATTTAATAATTTTAAATCGTATGTATCAGTTGGATTACCTTCTCTATCAATTACTTCTTTAATTGAAGCGATAACTCCTTGTACTTCAAATGAATCTTGGTTAACAGCATCGCTTGCTGCAGCTCTAATAAATGAACCACCAATTCTCCAGTTACTTACAATTCTATTATCTCTTTCTGAGTAGAAACTATTATCTTCAATTCTAGCATTACTAATTGCTACTTTAGGTGCTTGTTGAATACCAACAGTTCTTGCAGAAGGCATGTCTATAACTTTAGCAAGTCTTTCATAGATTGTATTTTTTTCTCCTGAGTTTTTTAACTCGTAAGCAAATACTGATACAGGTATAACATAGTCGTTATCTACCATAACTTCTAATTCTCCTGATAAATATTTTCTTCCTTTTTTGTCTACCTTATTTTCAAGACTATTGTCCATTAAGGTACCTTGTAATGTTACTCTGTTTAACATTTGTTTTAATTCTTTTGCCATATATCTTATTCCTCCTTCATTTAAGATAAATCAATTATATCACTATTCTTTGTCTTTGTCAATATCATTTTTTATTTCTGTTAAAGTTTTTTCTTCGCCATCTACATTTATCTTAGCTTTAGTTGATTCAGCGAAGGCATCTAAGTCTACAAAACCTAAACGACCATGTTGATAAAATAAACCAAAGTTCATTTCTTTCATAGCCGGATGCTTATCTATGATATCGCTTACTCCAGCGACTATATCTTTAATGTCAGAGATACGGTCTGAGTAGTCAGTAAACTGAGTATTGTTTGTTTCTTCTACTTTCATAATTTCCTCCTTGTTTTCCTAATCATTATATCATATCTTAGACCTTCTGTGAAGTCTAAAAGGAAAACTTTTTTTAAAAATTTAAAATTTTAAAAAGTAAAATATATAAAAATTTAACTCATTTTTGTGGCGTATTTTGTTCAAAATATTTTAATAAATATTTTATATTATAAAAAGATTTTAATCGTTATACGCCTGTGTATTTTGCTAAAATGGTATTCATGCTTTATAAACAAAAAATGGAGAGTCATCGCTGACTCTCCGACACTATATTAAAAGAATGGAGCGACGAGATGTTTCCATCTCATCAAACTATCCTCCTCAGTTTTCCTACTAATACCTTATATCCTTTTGAAGTCAGTATATATATTTTGGTTTGTATTTTAAAAATTCTATTGTCGCTCCAAAAGTTTATATATATAGCATTACTCAGACAAAATAAGTATTAGGAGGAAGAAAGTTACCTTCCTCCTATCTATTTTTTAAAGAGTGGTTAAAGGATTAGTTACCTTTAATCATTTTTGCTACAGTGATGTTTTCACCTTGTCTTGGGATATAAGAAGCTTCTCTAGCTTGTCCTCCAACTGTGATTTGGTATCCATTAATACTTTCTCCGTTGAATGCTGTTGCGAATAATTCTGCAACTGTTTCAGTTCCGTGACTGATAACTGGGTTAGCTCCTCCTGGTACTTTTGTGATAATTACTGAATAAATGTTTTCCATATGAAAATTTCCTCTCTTTCTTTCTTTCTAATTTTTTTGAAATGATTTCTTTAATCATTTACAATATAATTATATCAAATTATATTAGCTTTTGTGAAGTATTTTTTGAAAGTTTTTGCTAAAATTTTAGAATAAATCTTCAACAGTAGCAACTGGAACTTCTTGTTCTAATACTTCTTCTACTTCAAATGCTTCTTCATACTTATTATAATGATTATCAAATATAGTTTTGAAGTAGTAAGTTCCAACTTTGTCCATAACTAATTCAATAAATTGAACTATCATTAAAGACGCAGTTTGTAATACTATTGGTAATACAGTTATTGATGTACCACATGCTGATACTTCAGCATTGTCATCTTCATAGAAGTCAGCTTCATATTTACTGAAGTCTTTTACTGACATATCTAAAGAATAAACTCTAGCTTGGTCAGACCCTAAACGACTTTCCCAACAGTGTACTATATTCTTATTTTCCTTAGCTGCCATCCATAATTCTTTACGAATTTTCATGCTGTCAACTAATAAGAATACATATCCTGACATTTCGTCAATACCTTTGTGTTCATCATCGTGAACTGGAAGTACTGCTGTAGTGTTTATATTAACTACTATGTTAGGATTAATTGCTTTTAACTTTTCAGCTAAAGCTTCTGCTTTTAATTTTCCCAAATCGCCTGTGTCATAATATTGGTTTGGAATATTATGTATCTCTACATCATCAAAGTCGTAGATATTTAATACTGGACAACCCATTCTTGCTAATTCCATAGCTACAAATGAACCAGTTGCTCCTACTCCTATAATATGTATTGGATACTTCACAGCATCTGGAGAAAATACTTCAATGTGTCTACTTAAGTCCATATTATATATTCCCCTTTCCTAAGTATCATAATATAATTGTTTTTTTCATTTCAATTATATATATATTATAATATATTTAAGTGCCTTTTGAAAAGTTTTTTTCAATAATTTTTTCAAATTATTGCGGGCATATATATTATAACTTGGTAGTGTAATTGATTTTTCTTTTTCTTTTCAATTACAAATATATTATATAATATTTCATGTCCTCTTGTATAGTTTTTATTCTATACAGAGGAACATAAATTATTAACTAATCTAAGAAGATGTTTTGCCAATAGTTAGGGTCATTTAATATTTCGTCTAAGCTACCAACATATTTTACATCTATATCTTTAAGCATAGGATTACTTACGCTTTTTTCTTGATTTTTTTTTGAGTATTTACTTTTACTATTAGACCAAACTGTAGAACTACTTTTTGCTGGTAAAGCAGAAGAAGTAGATTTATACTCTTTCTTACTAACCTTTAACTTAATTTCGTCTTCTATTTGTTTTCTCAACTCATTTTCAGCAGGGTTATAAGTTTTTAAGTCTGCTTGGTCCATATGTATCTTAAGACCATTAGCATAATCATATATATCTATATGGTATTCTCTTTTCTTATTTGTAATAAGTCTAATAAACCAAGGATTGCCATCTCTAAAATATTCCATTTGTGAGTCATCTTGACCAGATGGACTTACACTCATATTAACATGAGAATGTCCCCATAGTTTTATTTTTGCTTGTTGTTCTACAGGAGTGTTATTCCAAAACTCTAATAAGCCTTCAGCTGTTATTTCAGTTGTAGTTGCATGAACTTCTTGTTTTAATAAAGCACAATCAGTTATTAAGAAACCTTGTTTATCAAATTGTTCTACATAGGCTAACCATCCGATTTCTCCTTCTGATAAGTCGCAATACAATTCCATTTTATTTCTTGCTTCAGGCAATATATATAATTCATATCTATTATCTAAAAATGTTATTGTCTTAGCCATATTAAATAGCTCCTTTCTCTAATAATATATTATAAAAATCATGGTCGTATTCCTTACAATACTTGGCAAACATATCTTCTTTACCACTGTAGCTACTTATGCTATCTGATGTTATTCTAAAGTTCATATCACTGAACTTAATTCCATGTCTTAAACGCCATTCTTGGAATTCGGCACAAGTCATATCTCTAATTTCGTCTTTTTCTTTGTCAGGGATGTTACATCTTAATAACTCATCTCTCATTATATCAAGACCAGCACAGTATACCATATTACCTTCATCATCATATATAGGATACCACCATACTTTCTTACCAGCGTAATCTCTCATATTAGCAGTAGTTATATATTGTTTTAAACATATGAAGTAATACTCTAAACCATGCTCACTTGTATGGGCCATTACATCATTGAACTCTCCACCACATAGATGTCCTTGTCCAAAATGTAAATATCCTATGCTAGACCAGTTACTTCTTTTAAACATATCATCGAATTGATGGTCCATGGTTTCTAAAAACTCAGGTCTAAATTGAGGATTAACTCTTATTCTTGTTCCCACCATACCAAAATGATATCCTTGATATAAATATTTTGTAGCTTTAACTAAATAAGGATTATTTTTAAATGTAGACAAGTCTATACATTTACCAAATGGTTCAGATGGATAAATAGGTAAAGGTTTAATTTGTAGTATTAAGTCTTGTCCTTCTAATTTTATGTCATCAAGTAAGTTAAGATATCCTAAGTCTGCTGCGGTTATTTTTCTATCACACACTTTAGTTTCTTTAGACATTTTCTTGATATTTTCATTTATCACTTTAAGTTCAGATGGAATGGCTTTATAACGATTAGAGAACATTTTATATTCATCTAGCTTATCTAAATGATGTAAAATATTCTTTTCATCTAAGATTAGAGCATCATAAATTGATTCACCTAATTTATATTCTCTACTTCCTAATTCTCTTCCCATCTTAACTATATATATTTTTGTGTTAGGACAAGTTTCACTAATTAATAAGATGCATCTTTTTACCATTGCTTTCATTTCATCAGTGATGTGTCCTCCTGACATATCTTCTATTTTAATCAATACATATAATTCTTTAGGAGTGCTTTCTCTTAGAGCTTTTAAATAGTCAGTCATTGTGTTGTCTGTACCATTAACTACTAAGTTAACAACATTAAGACCTAATAAAGTTTTATTATGTCCTGTGAAACAACTCATAGTATAGACTATAAACTCTTTCATTTCAAAGTCTTTATTTGTAGTGATTAAATAATTATCTCCTATTTTCAACTTTAGCACGAGCAGCATCTCCCTTCAATTTATTATAGTATAATTCAATTACATTGCCTTGTGGATTATAATATTTCTTAATAGGTAAATCTTGTAGTATCATATCATTTTTCCCTAAAACTGCCATAAATTTTATAGTAGTCTGCAATTCTTGAATTGGTTTAATTTTTTTATTATTTATTGATTTAATTATAATAGATTTTGGTTCCACATGTAAACTTTTATAATAGTTATTTTTTAGTTTTTTATCCATAGAAACTCTAGGGATAGGTGAACATTTAGAGAAATCATAGCAATTTAAGTAAGTACTTATTTCTTTATACTCTTTCTCTAGGTTTTCTTTCATTTTCATATAGGCTTTTATAATACCGTCATCAGTAGTCTTTGATGCCTTAGTACAATATGTGAACCATTGAGATAAGATATCGTCTTCTTTATGACCTTCATCTAATAATGTTAGCTTATAAGATTCAAGTCCATCTGTACTAAAGTGACCATTAAAAATTTCAGAGATAAGATTTGATATAATATTTACAGCTCTTTCTTGAATATTGTTTTCGTCTACTGGAACTACAAACGATGCAAGAAAATGTCCAGGTCTATTTAACGCTAATGTAATAAATTGCTTTTTTTGTTTGTTTCCAGGGTTAATACATACTAGCCCTATATTAGAAGATGGACCTCTAAAACGAAATTCACTTCTAGACATATATATACGGTCTTTAGATACAAAATGTAATACAATCTTATTAAGATTTGGGTCCAACATATTACCAGTATAGAAAAAATCTTTGTTAGAACAATATTGTAAGATGTTTAACATCTTTACTCCCTTTGAAGCAAACTCTTCAAATTTTGTTTTAGTTAATTCATAACTTTTAGTTCCATCATAGAACACAGCCATATCTTTATAATATTCTAACTTTGGTTTACTCTTATACATTATTTTAAATACGAAGTTGCCATCTCTATTTTGTCTTAGCGTAGCAAAGCTCATAGCTCCAAAACCTAAATCAAATTGATTAATAACCATTGTATCTTTATCTTTATCTTCCATAGCTTTAATTAAATTGTCATATATACAATAAGATATTCTTATCATGGAACTTCTATTATATTGCTTATTTGTATTAGTTTTAAAACTAAAAGCTAAATTATGTCTACTGTTATGTAGTAATTGTTCAAATTCATGATTTAAAGCTGTATCAGTACTACGATTGATATATCCATATCTTCCTTCGTATATATTTACAACTCTAAAAGAAAAAGTAAAGTCTTCCATAGGTATTCTAGGACCTACGCCATAATCATAAGCATCATATAATACACTATAGAGATTTCCTTCTTGATTTAAGAAGCTGTATCCTCTTTCTAAACCTGATATAGCTAAATCTTCAGGCTTTTCCAATACTATTTGAAAATAAAAGTATGGTTGACCATTATCATTTATAATATTTTCCTCTTTGCTATATACAATTTTATATTGACTTAACTCAGTTAAATTGTTTTCCATAGCTGTTATTCTATCTAAACGCATTCCACTAGGATTATTTGCTTCTTTATATGCTCTAATTTCAGTATTTAAACTAGCTATGAATTGGTCTACTACTAATTCCTTATCCATAGGTAATTTAGATAAGAAGCGAAGTAATATAATACCTGACGCATCTCTTGAAGAATTTAAGTCGCTTAATTTTATTTTTCTATTTAATATCATAATTTCACTCTCCTATTTTGCTCTTCCGATATATCTAATTAGATTATAATCGGATATACTCATTTTTTCATTTGATAAGTAAGTTTTTCTTTTCATTTTTGGGTGAACAAATTCTTTATTATTTCTTTTTCTTTTTGTAGTAAGTTTTTGTACTACTACTCTATCATCACCATCAAAGTCTACTATAATACCGGGTCTAACTTTTTCCATATTACCTGGAGTTGAGTAGGGATAATTGACTAACCAAATATCCCCAATTCTAGGAAGCTTAGTAGTTCTCGTGGTCATAGACATATATTTCTCCATTCTCTATTACTATAATACCAGTATTAGGAAATTCTTTAGACTTTTCTAATGCTTCACTCAAATCTTCAGTATTATCAAAGTCTAATAATTGAACTCCTATGTATTTCATAAACTCATTTATATCATCTATTATATAGAAATGACATAATGGGCTTCCGCTTGATACTACCAATCTAAATCTTTCTTCGTCTATCTTTTGAAGATAGAAAACTGTTGATTTAAACCAACCCATTTTTATCAACCCGTATATTTTTTGTTTATTATCTATATTCCAATTTACTGACATAAGATTTACTTTGTCTTCTTCTTTTGGAATGGCATTAATTAACTTTGATGTAATTTTTTTATTATATCTTAGATTAGGTGTCATTAATGAATACCTATTTGCCAAGTTAAATCTTTAACTAAATCGACAAATTCCTTTTCATTATCATCTACACTTACTTTATCTAACCCAAATAATTTATTTAATACTTCAGCACTCATAATTCTTTCATGAGAGCAATAAGTAATACTTTTACTTAACTTATCAGTAGTTTCTTCTTTAATTTCTAAGCTCTTAGCTTCTTCTAGATTTAATATACGACTCTTTTCAAATGGAGTCATCATATGTTGTACTAACATATATGGTGCATTTTCATTTTCCGTAGCATTACACATTCTCTTTAATACATTGTTATAACTTTTAATGTTCTTAAAGAATATATAGCTACTAAATTCTTCTCTTAATCCCATAAGTGGTAAGTTATAGATTTTTTGTTTGTCTATTCCTTTCTCACTATGGTCTTCTAATTGAAGAATGTAATAATGTACAGCTACTCTCTTACAAAATCTAATTTGTAACTCAGGGAACTCTTTATTCAACTTTGTTAGAAAGTCTTTATACGACCCTGCATGAACTAAAACTGTATAACTTATAAAAGCTGGTACTCCTTTAGCCATATTATCACTCACTTTCTTTTTTTCTTTATATATATATTATAATATATTTTGGTTCCTTTTATCAAGATTTTTTCCCAATTATAGCCACATGAAATTCATATATATCCATACCATCTGTTATATCTACTTCAGTTTGTATACCAGTATATCCTGCTTCTATTGTTACATTAGGCTCATCGGTAAACAAATATTTAGAATTTCGGTCTAATAGTAATGAATATATAGCAGAACCTTCATAATGAATTAATCTATCTTCTTCACCAGTACAAGCATCTAATACTAAAAGACAATCATATCTTTCACTAATGGTTAACATATCATAAATAAAATAGATGCCATTACCTTTCCCATAAGTATTAGTTAAGGCAGTTTTTAACAGGTCTTTATCTTTAGCTATAATATATGTACTTTCTTCTTGATGAATAGCAATAAAGTCCAAACATGCAAAAACAAATGTGCATAACTCTTCTACTTTTCTGCCAGACATCATTACATCTACTTCCATTATAGTGTAATCGCCATTATCATACTCTGCACTTAAGTCCATAATTTGATTATAACGAGCTATTACACCCTTGTTAAAATTATATTGAGTTTTATCAACTAACAATGTAAAGGCAGTCATATTTAACATAGCAACTCATTCCTTTCTTTAAGTTCTCCTATAATAATAATCACTATAATCGTAGTCATCATAATAATCACCCCAAGGATAATCATCATATCTATAACGATAGTCATAATCATCATATAAATTCTTAGCTGGTTCAGTATCTTCTAGGTCTTCATCAAGAACAACTAAAAATAACCCAGCTTCATCTATAATTGTAGCCCACCAAATAGTTACATCTGTATCTTTATAACTAGCTGAATGGAAATCTTTAGTAAATAATTCTTCTACATGGTCTTTCAATTGTAATTGGACTCCATCTTTCTCTTCTCTTACTTTTAAATCTTCTAATTTTATAACTTCTTTTGTTTCGATATAGAAATATTCCATTAAGAAATGTAAGCGTTCTAAATCAGTAAGCATATCTCCTATGAAACACATTCCAGAACCTTCCCAACTATACATATCATCTGATATGATATTTACTGTTATAGGGTCTACTATTATTGCGTTAGTCCATTCTTCATGAACAGCTAAAGCACCTGTTAAATTTAAAACCTCATCAGGTGTATAAGCATTTGATTGATTTATTGGTTCTATGATTAGTATAAAGTATTTATCATTAAACATATTCTCTGCTTTACTTATGATTTTAAAGTCTGCTTCATCAAAGGCATCAACCTCAGGTTTTTCTAACATTATAGTCCATCTTGGTTTTAATACATCTTTCATAGCAAAACTCCTTTCTTTTTTTCTATATATATATTATAATATAATTTGGTATATTTTGAAAAGTATTTATAAAAAAAATAGAGCTTTGCAGCTCTATTTAACAGTTATCTGTGTGGTTATACTTGAACTAGAATTACTTACGAACAAATCTATAATGTTTCTTTTCATAGCTGCTCCGCAACTATCTAATACTATAGCTTCGTATTCCACTCCATCAATTACTAAAGTGAGCGTGTCATAATATTTACGATATGTAATTCCGTCCTTTCTAGCGTATCCATAATTTAATAAATAGGTAGTTGCTGTAGCAACAACTAGTTTACCTTGATATGTATACCACCCTTTTTCATTTACTTGAAAATCTTTGGCTCTCAATCCTGAACCAGTTACATCACTAGATTCACAATCGTCGCCTGTCCAATAAGATGTTAATCTATACTGACTACTTAGTTTTTTTTTAATTCATTTACTTGGTTCTTAAGTGAATTATTTTCTTTAGTAAGACTTTCAATAGTTGCATCTCTTTCTGAGATATTAGTTTGTAGTATAGTTAAGTCTTCTGTCATAGCATTATAATCAGCTTCTAAAGCTTCGTATCGCATTTCAGCTCCAGCTTGAGCTTCTAATGCGTTATCTCTTGCAGTAATTATATTATGTCTATCACGGCCTAGGTATATATTAAAACCTAAGGATATACATAATGCTATGGCAACTAAAACATATACTACTATCTTAATTATTTTTGTTTTCATTTTTAGTTATCTCCTTAATCTTCTTCATTAACTCATCAAGCTCTTTTTTGATAGCTTCATCAGCATCTGAAGGAACATATCTGGATAACTTACGATGTTTGCCAGCCATACATAAGTCAGCCATTTTTTCTAACTTACCCAAGCTTGGCTTTTTTGCTTTTGGGTAATATCCATATTCCATTAGTTTTTCTACATATTGCTTTATTGCTAATAATAGGTCCATAATACACCTCTTTATTTTTTTTTATTTTATTTTATATTAAATATACCTCTCTCGGCTTTATAAAAACCTCTATACGCTTTTAAAATTATTTAATAATATAATTATTCATTTTAATTTTAACCGACCTTATTTTACTTTTTAAAAAAGAAAAAAGAGATACACAAATCGGTATCTCTTAATCCCCAGGTCCCTGTCCGAGAAAACCGCACTGACTCAGCCATCTCTTATATAACCGTTACTGATGAAATCGCCTTTAGTTGTTAGGTCATCACTCCTACAAACCTAAAGACTGGGCTGGTATAAGAGTGTATAGGCTAAGTTTTTTAATATATAAAACACAAGGAAACAATAATAGAACATAAATCTATAAGTAATAATAATATTGTTCCTTGAGATGAAAGCACTCAAAAGGAAAGGTAGGGTATGGGTGCTCTCATCTCAGGGAATAATATTCCCTAGAGATTAGTTATTTGCTGTTGTTTTCTTAGCGTCTTTTTTCTTTGGAGCAAATGGATTAGTTCCGTTACTAAGCATAGACATCATAGCTATAGTTGATAAACTATCACTTGAATTGTCTCCTTTTAACATCATAGCTAATGCCATAGGATTACTTCCTAAGTCTCCATTGTTTAAAGAGTTTAATAACATTAATTGAGTTAGGTCACTATTTTTACCTTCCATTAATGCCATAAGCATCATTGGATTGCTAAATAAATCTCCAGCTGAAGCAAAATTGTCACCAAACATTGAGAATACTTTAGTGAAGTATTTGATACCAAACATAGTTGATTTAGGTATTAATACTGTTTGAGTGCAATCATCATATGAAACAGCTTTTATTTCATTAGTTGTGTCAACTATGAAGTAAGGTTTGTTTTCATGTATAACTGTATCTCCAACATTAATATCAACTGCTGGTAATATAAATAAAGCATCTTTAATATCAATTAAAGTATTTGTAACATCAACAAATTCATTGTTTTCCTTGTTGTATACTACATATTTTCCAGTGCTTTCTTGAGCTACTGCTATACCGTTCATAGATATTTTAAAACGGTTACCTTTTAGTTTTCCGAAACCTAAGTTTCCAAATAAGTTATCCATAACTTTACTTTCCTCTCTTTCTTCGGGACAAACATTACACATTTTGCTAAATCTATCCTCAACAGAGTCTACACAGTTTTCTAATTTGGCTTTCTCTTCAAGTTCTGCTAGGTACTTAAGACCTTTTTCAGTTAATGTGTAGTATTCTTCCTCTACTTCTTCAGCTAAACTTTCTTCTATAAGTTCATTATAATATTCTCCAGCGTTTACTGTACCATAATTATCTGGTAATTCAACTACTCCACAATATACTATTGTTAAGTTTCCTTGAGTAGCTACAGCTACACCACTTTCTACATTTAATGTATGAGTGTCATTAGCATTTAAAAACGCAGCTTTCTCAACATTAACTGGAATAACATTATCTTTTCTAAGTTGTTCTAATAGAGGGCTTACTTTTAATATATCTTCTACATAGTTATCTATAAGACCGACATATGTATCTTCAGCATATACTTCATCACATTCAATAGTAACAGCACTATTAGAATAAGGGAAGACTTCGTTGTCGAATAGGTCAACCAATATGTAAGCATCACGATATTTTGTTTCTGCCATATTGTTTCTCCTTCCTTTATATTTAATATAAAAAAGATTTTTTTGTTCTTTTTCATATTACAATAATATTATAATATAAAATTGAACCTTCTGAAAACATTTTTTAAATGTTCTCTGAAAACAAAATTGGTTTGGTGGGACTATTGCATACCCACAAGTCTTTTCAAGATAACCATGCATTCAGTCACAGGATAGGGACCGATACCCTATAAACAAGGCATGAACTGGAGTTTGACATGTATCCTAAATTATCGTTACATTTACGATAACTAATACCTGCTTTTATGTGGATTTTCTACACGCCCACAAGCCACACTGTTATACTCGGTTTAACCCGATTCAACCACTCAGCACTCACTTTCCCACGCTCCTGCTATCACTCCTGGCTTGGTAGTGATTGGGACATGTGCCCAGCCGCTTGTTGACTTTCCCCATACTCGTTATACCTTCGCCTGCTCACTTAAGCTCATCAGCCTTTTGACCTTTTTTCATAGGTTATGACCACAGCCACTTACGACGTTCACCGTTATTAGTGTACCAATTAATGGGATATACCTCTTCCAGCGTATATCAATGATATAACGAATGAGTATAAAGCTACTATACCATTTACTCTGGCCGGAGTAAATGTTTTATGTATAGAGAGGATTGATTACCTCCAACGCATAGAGTTCATACTTTTTCCAAAGTACGATGGTTTTATGCCCGTTACTTACTGCCCTCTTATTTCAACCACCAAGAGTCTGCCTTGGTCTGTTTACGACGCCAACTCGCACATAACCGTGACTCACGAGGTCAGTAATACCTTACACTTGTTATCTCGACAACTTCCTCCCCTCGTTCTTCCGAACTATTGACGCAACCTTTTGAGTTCGTGTAAAGGAATACTCTTAGGACGAAACCTATCCTTATTCGAGTAACAAACCAATTCTGTTTTCAAAGAACATTTATAATTTGTGTTTTCAAATTATATATTTATTATATCTCATTTAAAACCTTTTTTCAAGTCTTTTGTGAAATAATTTTTAAATGGAGCACCAAGTAGGAATTGAACCTACGCTCGTGGAGTTGCAGTCCACTGCCTTACCACTTGGCTACTGGTGCATAAGAATTACTTAACTAAATCGTCAAGTAATACTGGTGTATAGTTCCAAAGTTCTACACATACGCACTTATGCATTTCGTCATCGCAAGGTTTGTCATGCACATGACCATAAAGATTAAGATAATGTGCGTCTTCCTTTGGGTGATGTGAGAAATGGATTGTTTTATCTAGGTGCTCAAAGTAAACAATTACTTGTTCACCAAATATAGATTCAAATCCAGCTTCTTTATATGTAGTATTTGTTCCATGGTCATGATTTCCTTTAATCAATATCTTATGTCCTTTTAATTGAGAACATAGTTCCTTGATTACTTCTTTCCCACCAAGACAGAAGTCTCCTAGCACATAAACTGTATCTTCATCTTTAACAACGCTATTCCAATTATCTATAATAGCCTTATTCATTTCTTCTACTGATGAATATGGTCTATTACAATATTCAATTATGTTTTTATGGTTAAAGTGTGTATCACTAGTAACATATATATTTGCCATATTACATCACTCCTTTTTAATTTATATATATATTATATCATATATATTTCCAATTGTCAACTTTATTTTTCAATTTTTAAGATTTTCATTGCTTTATAATATTCGGTATATCCAAATCCATGGTCAACTCCACATAATACAAGATGTTCCATACAGCCATCCATATCATTATCGTCATCAAGTATAACATAATCAGGGTGTTTATCAGGATAATGTTTGTTTAACCAATCTAGTATTTCTACTCCTCTACGCTCTCCTAAATGTGGTGTAGCTCCTATAATCTCTATCTCTGGAAATAGTCCTGAGTTACGAAGACTTTCTTCTACAATATCCATATGAGCACGCCAAGTAGAACTAATTACTATTTTGGCATTGGCATCTAAGCACAGCTTATTTAACCACATTATTGCCTGTTTATTTGACACTCGCTTATCACTTGGAGAACATAAATCAAAATAAAATCTACCTCTTGCAACTTGTCTCCTCTCGCTTTCTTCAAACGGTTGGTCGCTAATCATAAGTGTATTTACTACACCATCTATATCCAAGAATATTAGTTTATCCATTTTACATTCTCTCCTTTAATATGTATGGCGTCCCGGGCAAGATTCGAACTTGCGACCCTTGGTTTCGTAGACCAATATTCTAATCCACTGAACTACCGAGACATATCCGAGGATGGAATTAATTCCACCCATTGTGAGAAAATGAAGAATTATAGGATGGGGGTCTCAGGCCGCCAGTTCTGAGATACAACACATCGGCTAAATAACAGGAGGAACTTATCCGTTCTGCTAATGGCATTAATCATACCAGCCTACCCTTAAGCATTTACTTCATGCCGGTATTGGAAGCGGACTTTCCAATTTACCCCCTTTATGTTCTATTTATTCTTGTGTTTTAATTCTTCAAAACGGGTTTGAACTAATTGTTTATAGTTCTCTTTATCCTGTAACTCATAGCAATCTGAGATAGCCATAAGCATTAATTGCCAATCAGCTTTCTTTTCAGGTCCTGTGCTTTTAGTAGTATATACTACTACAGGTTCTTTACTAATTTCTTTCTTCTTGTTATCAAATCTAGGCTTTTTGTTATATCTAGGTTTTGATTTATTGTAATTTTTCTTTTCCATATAAATCCTCCTTTTCCTGTATATAAACAATTATATCATAATAAAATGCTTTTGTCAACATTAAATGGCAGGGAGAGTAAGAATCGAACTCACGTCTAAAGTTTTGGAGACTCCTATTCTACCATTGAACTATCTCCCTATAAAAGATGGTATTACCATCTTACATTATTATCAGCATAAACATAACCATAGTTACCAGCTATGCCTGCATTGTTTATAGTATATACAAAAGTTCCATCCATACCATTATAACTAGAAGATGTAATATGAATATTACCATCGTCTGTGTGTTGAGGCTCAGGTACTTTTTCATGTTCTGTCTCTGTTGGTATTTCATAATCTTCTACAACTAATACATTAACCTTATGAGTTAAATTAGTTAAACCATCTATTGCTATTTTATTACCTGTCATAAATATACGATTTTCATCAGTATTGCCAAAAGCAGCCATGCTTCTTTGTTTACCATCTGTTGCAGAATAGTATCGTGCTTTATCTATATCCATTTCATCTAATCCGTCCTCTTTTGCATTAGCTCTAACTTTAGCAGCATGATGATGTCCTATAACAACTATTTTATTAGTATTAAAACAAGGTTTATGGCTATTTTCTATATCCCATAATAAATGATGCTCATCAGTTTGTCTCCAATCTTGTAAACTTGGGTCTATACCTGCATGAGTGAATATAAAGTTTTCTGTTTCATAATATAATGGTTTACTTTTTAACCAATCCAATACACCTTGATTAATATGTTTTTTAGCATCATCTAATGTAGCAGGACTAAACATTTTATCAGGTATACCTGTAAAACTTTTAATAGTTTCAGCTAGTCCATTATGTAGAATATTAAATAGAACAAATTCTCCGTCCATACCTTTTTCTAAATATTCTTGAAACATACAATCGTGGTTACCTTTTACACTAATAAGTCTTTTTGGGTTTGTATTCATAAGTAAACTATATACTTGTTTGCTAGATGGACCTCTATCAAAATCATCACCTAAAGAAACTAGTTTATGTGTTTTATTGCTTGAATCGTACCCAGCTTCTCTTAATGCAGTAGATAAAGCATCGTATTCACCGTGTACATCACTAAAAATAAAATACTTATATAGTGTTCTATCATTCATCTTAATCACCTTACTTTTTTATAATTTTGCTGTCAATAAAAAATGGGCTTCTAATATGCTTTGTTTTATCTTGACTTTAGCCTGATAAATTCGAGCCAAAAGCTTACGATTTAAGTGAGACAGCATTATTCACTCACACACATTAGAAGCAATTTTCTAAGGCTATCCGCTGGATTTGCACCAGGTATCTGAGCTTTTAGGTCAGCGCTCTACTGTTAAGCTACGGACAGCATATGGTGGAGATGACGGGGTTCGAACCCGTGTCCAAAAATAATCTCCTATCATTACTTTCTTACAAGTTTAGTTATCTTCTTTCTATCCAGCTCCCATCTTTAAGATAATCCAATAGACAGGGTGGCTCTATTTCTTAGTAGCAAGTATATAATTTACAATAGAGAATAAAAAATATACTGGTCTCTTTGTATAGTTGATACGCACATTATGCTTTCTCTGAGACCACTGATACTAACATAACATGTCGCTAACGCTCTAGACTATGCTAAAGCTACTGCATTAGCAGTGAATAATGATTTAACTTTATTAGCGAATTTTGAAAATAAGTTTCCGTTTATTTATTTGGTGGATTTAACGCATTCCTACGACTTGTTTCACAATACTTAATTATTCCTGTCGAAACCATAACATCCCCATAAAATGGTAGCTACAGTAGGAATCGAACCTACGACCTGTGGGGTATGAATCCACTGCTCTAGCCATCTGAGCTATGTAGCTATATAAAAAAGGGACTATGTCCCTTGTAATAAAAGAGAGACATTTGTAACGAGTGAGATTCGAACTCACACATTAATGTTCTTCCTGTTAAACTATCGACCGTGTAACTGTCATTGATATAACAATTTGTTACCATTTTAACCCAAGAAAATGCGGGCAACAACCTGTATACACAGTAATACACTATTTATACCGTCAGGCCGATATAAAGTTGCATATTTTACAAATGCTTGATATTTTTCTTAGAAGTTTCTTTCTCCTGTTCAGTTATTTTGTACTAAAGCTTTATATTTTATCGTTTTCGACCTACTAACTTCGCAGGCAAACTCGAACCACGGTTACAACGATGGTAACTGATACTCGTTCTTTTGTTAATACTTTAGCCTAATGGTCAACTGTCTTAAGTCATTTAGGTGATTAGTCTATCTAACTTTTTTCTTAAAACCTATAATGTTTTATCAATAGCATTTTACATAAAATGACCTCCGAACAAGATAACTAAATTTGTCATCAGGTTCTACATAGTACATATTACTTATTATTACTATTAACTTTGTCATTACTACAACGGACTCAAAGCATTTCCTCAATGAATTCGTCATTTCAAATTACAATATAATTATATAATATTTTTTGACCTTTTGAAAAGTTTTTTTATCAAAATTCTATTTTAAAAAATATTGTCTTAGATTTCTTCTTTGTCCATCTATCTTTATAGATGTAGGTTCAGTTTTTTCAACTATACCTTTACGACAAAGAGAAGCTATTATAGTGTTTACACTTTTTATATTTAAGTCCATAATGATGTCTACAAAATCTTGTTCGTCCATATCTTTGATTAGGTCGTGGTCTTGTAATTCTTCATTTTCACTTATAAAATCTAGGATTGTATAAGCATTTACTTTATTTTCCAATCCCTTAGCATTTAACATTTCAAAAGCAGCGTATACTACTTTTGCTTTCTTACTTAAACTTTCCATAGTATACCTCCTTATATTATTCTAGCGTCTATTTTAAAAGTTCCAACTTCTTTACCATTACTATCAAATAGTTTTTTAGTTTTGGTATTACAATCTAACTTTTTAGATTTAGCAAAATCCTTTATCATATCCACTAGTTCTTGTTTTTTAGTTCCTACTTCAGTTGTAATACTATATTTCATTGTATCAAAGTATAAATCAATATCAGCGTAATACTTCTTATTCATAAAAACCGTCCTTTCCTTTATATATTCGTTTTTCTTTTTACAAATATATTATATAATAAAATGCTTCATGAATTCAAGTATTTTTCTATAAATTAGCGTCCATAATTTTTTTGTATAGGTTGCAAGTTTGTTCATAAACTAATTCAGCTTGTGATTTAGCTGACGCCTTAATCATTTTATCTATAACTTTTCTTTGCTTTTTTACAGCTCTACGATTTCTAAAGCTGTCTGGACACTCTATTAAAGTTTTTAGATAAGCAGCTTCATTAAAGAATTTTTTTGTATCCATTCTGCATCCTCCTTTTTCAAATTGAATGACGGGCAAGATTTTAAAACTACGGCTTACAGTCAATTTACATAAGTAAAGTCCTGCGTAGATTCTTGCCCACACATCCGGGTGTCATGAGTCACCCCACAGTGCTTCGAGTCTCCCACCTACTCACCCAGCTCATACCGAGCCTCTGAGAATTTTCTTAATTTAGGTTGATTATAAATTTTACCGTGAAGTCTTATAAGTCCCTTCTCGGCTATCCATCACTTAATGCGTCTTCATATCTAAGTACTATATATTTTCCTGTCATTTCATAGTCTAATACTAATCAGTCTAACAGTTCCATATACAATATATCAATTCTTACGCTTTCATATAGTAGGATATGCTCTATAATTCCTAAGCGCCAGTGATTCTCCCAACTGGTTTTTCAATATGTTTTTCAAAATTGATAAATAAATTATATCAAAATATTTTCCAATTTTCAAGTGTTTTACAAAAATTTTTAGCGATTTTTATAATGGCACTTGTCTAAGGTACATTTACCTTTGCCAGTATTGTAGTTGCATCTCTTATTGGCACAAGGTCTTTTCTTCTTGAATAATTTCTTCAACCAGTTCAACATATCTTATCACTCCTCCAGGTATTTCGTTTAATTACAAATCAATTATAAAATTATTTAAGTCCTCTTGAAAAGTATTTTAAATAAATTTATAGCACCTGACATTAATTATAGTAGCTCTTTTTGCTGTTTTCTTCATTATATAATATATAAGAATTTTTCCAAAATAACAGTAGATAGAAAATTTTTCTACAGAAGACTTGACAAGTTATAATATATCTACTATAATATATATAGATAAATTTTATTAAATTACTTGACAAAAGGTAGTATTATATATTATTTATTTTAATCATTATATATATAAGATTTTTAAAAAATTTTGCCTAGTTCTTGGTTTAAATACTTTCCAAGAGGTCTTATATTTGATATAATATAATTACAAAGAAACAAAAAGATATTTAAAGAAAGGAGAGATATGTATGTTAGATTTAATTATGGGTCTTATCATAGGAAGAAATACTACTAAAACTAAACAAAATACTTATATAACAGAAGAACCTAAAGAAGAAATAGAAATACCTAAAGTTATAGGATATGTACATATCCCCGAACTAGATAATCTAGATGCTACATTAGAATCTTGCTACATTGATTATAAAGAAACTGATTTAGTATGTATCCATAGAGATAACATGATAATTTACTACTTAGAAGTAGAAGTACCATATAATCAAATCATGTGGGGAGATAAAGAAATATTAAAAAATATTTAAAAATACTTTTCATTAGGTAATTAAATATTATATAATATATTTGTAAATAAAAGAAAGAGGTGTTTTAAATGGACAAAGAACTATTTGTTAAAACTATGAACCAAATAGAAGAATTAGCTAGACAGCAAGATAAACTTGATGCTATGCTTAAAGAAATAGACCCTGAATTTGGAGGGGGATATATACATAATAAATCTATATTTATATTAGAAGAATTACTAGCACAGCTAACAAACGACAAATATGAGAATATAGCTTATTATATGTGGGAAATAGATTTTGGTAAAGAGTATGTAGATGGCATGATAACTGATGAACAAGGGAATAACATACCTCTTTCAAACGCTGAAGAATTGTATGACTTAATAATGAGTAGTCAAGACTAATCTTCTACTCTTTTAGAAGAATATATCCTAAACAACCGGAGAGGTCATTAGACACTCAATGATGGCACTGTTTACTTCAGGCGATATATTTTTCTAAAAGAGCAGAAAATTAAAAAAAATACTTGATAATTGCTCTTGAAAATGATATAATTGATTTGTAAATTTGAAAAAGAAAGAAGGAAAACGAAATGAAATTAACTGAAAACCAAGAAATCATTTTAAATATTATGAAAGAAAAATTTGCTGATGGAGCATTTGCTGAAGAAGTAGTTCCTGAAACTGATGGATTAACTGTTCAATCAGTAAGAGCTACATTAACATCATTAGCAAAGAAAGATTTACTAGATAAATGTAAAGACATTTATGAAGGTAAAGAAAAAACTAAATACACAGTTAAAGCAACAACAGCAGACGCTGAGTAATATAGATTTTGGCATCGGCTCCACCGTTATAAGTCCAACGAGTTTAGTAGAGTTCTCGTAATAATAACAGTCTCCGTAGTGTCGCAGCAATCGTATTTCTGCCCCATTTTTAATTCAAGTTTGTTGGGTGATGACAAACTGAAGTCCACGGGGGACATAACCGAGGTTTGAAGTAAAGTGCGTGCTGAATTGTAATCGTTAATGAGGACGGATACTATATATTTAGCACACATTCCAGAAACTTTGGCAACTCTACCGTAAGAGTTGTCATCTAATGTGTCCACATACTCAAGTTGGTGAAGAGGAGAGTTTGCTAAACTCTTAGGTCAGTTTTACTGGCGCGAAGGTTCGAGTCCTTCTGTGGACGCCATTATTATTTTAGAACAAAAGAGGTGTTATTATGATAGAGAAAAATTTACAGTTAGAAATTAGATATGCTAGAAAAGCTTCTGCTGCTTATTTTTCTAAACATTATATTAAATACTTATATTATAATGCTATGTCTAAGCATTATGAGAAAAAACATATAAAGACTATTATGTCTCGATAGCTCAGTAGGCTAGAGCATCTGACTTTTAATCAGAGGGTCGTGGGTTCAAATCCCTCTCGAGACACCATTTAATATGCCGTGTGTCCGGGTGGTGAGGGAGCGGTCTTGAAAACCGTTGGTCTGAAAGGGCTTGCAGGTTCGAATCCTGTGCACGGCGCCATTATGATATAAACTATTCAATATAGTATTATATAGATACAGCTGAGGCTAAACTATCAGTGATGCCCTAATGCAGGCTAAATATGAATGCATGAGCTCTATGGTGAGATTAGTATAGTGGCTAGTACGCGAGTTTGTGGCACTCGAGGGAGGAGTTCAAATCTCTTATCTTACCCCATTATATAAATAATATTTAATATAGAAAGGAGATAACCATGTCCAGAGAAGGTAAAATGGTTGTCAAATATTCTATTATAAGTGTTATTGTTTTATTTCTAATTATAACTTTATTTTCTAGTTTTAAGACTGTACCTACAGGATATATAGGAGTCAAAACGCAATTTGGTAAAGTACAAGGAGATATGTTAAATGAAGGTATTAACTTCAAAGTACCATATATAGAGAAAATTGTACTAATAGATTGTAGAACTAAGAAGGTAGAAGTAAACAATGGAGCAGCTTCAAAAGACTTACAAGATGTTAATTTAAAGATAGTTGTTAATTATAGTGTAAATAAGGACTATGCTAATAAATTATATCAAAGCGTAGGTGTAGACTATGAGGCTGTAGTGGTTAGTCCAGCTATATTAGAAAGTATAAAATCAGTAGCGGCAAAATATACAGCTGAGGAACTTATAACTAAACGACAAGAAGTATCAGGCTTAATGTTTGAAACTTTAAGTGCTAGGTTAAAAAACCGAGGTTTTACTATTGTAGACCTATCTATTACTGACTTAAACTTTAGCGAAGCATATAATCAGGCTATAGAACAAAAACAAGTAGCTCAACAAAATGCACAAAAGGCTCAATATGAATTGGAGCAAGCTAAGGTTGAGAACGAGAGAAAGATAGAGAATGCAAAGGCCGAAGCAGAAGTAATGAAATTACAAAACCAAGAAATAACTGATAAAACATTAAAATTAAAGGAATTAGAAATAAAAGACGCACTTATAAAGAAATGGGACGGAAAATATCCTACTACAATGTTAGGAGATAGTTCTAATGTCTTATTTGGAATAGGAGACTAAGCCTCTATGGGGAGGCTTTGTATCCCCAATTATATATACGCCTGTCGTCTAATGGTTAGGGCTTTCGGCTTATATCCGAACTATCGGGGTTCAAATCCCTGCGGGCGTACCATATATTCCTCAGTAGCTCAGTTGGTAGTAGCGTTTGACTGTTAATCAAAGGGTCGCAGGTTCAAGTCCTGCCTGAGGAGCCATTATCGGGTGTTAGTTTAAGAGGAACACCAATGGAGGTAAGAGCCCATTGGAAGAAGTAGTGCAAGTCTACTACTCCCGACCTTATATGCACAATTATATCAGTTGGTTAGATAGCTCGTCTGATACGCGAGAGGTCCAAGGTTCAAATCCTTGATTGTGCACCATTTTTTTGTCTTCTTAGCTCAGTTGGATAGAGCAACGCCCTTCTAAGGCGTGAGTCCGGGGTTCGAATCCCTGAGGGGACGCCATTAAATTTGCTGATTTAGTTTAGTGGTAAAACAGAAGCATGGTAAGCTTCAGAGGACAGTTCAATTCTGTCATTCAGCTCCATTTAGATAAGATATGCCCTGATGGTGGAATTGGTAGACACGCGAGCCTTAGAAGCTCGTCTCTTCGGGGGTGCAGGTTCAAGTCCTGCTCGGGGCACCATTAAGAAAGTAAGGTGAAAATTATGTATTTTATTACAACAGTTCGTATTATAGATGGTAAGATTGATTATCAACGACCAGTTGGATATTTTAAAGATTACCATGAAGCTAAGATAAGAGTTGAAGGGAATAGTTTTGACATCTTTGAATGCGGTTACTATAAATACGCAGCTATTATTAAACTTGATGAAGGATTATATCCAGACCCAAAAGAAATACATTGGTTTGAGTATTGTAAAATTACAGAGAATGTAGTACAAATTAACCAATCACCAGTAGATAGAGAAAATATGCCATATATTTTAGGTTAAAAACTTGAAATTACCAAGCTCTTTATATTATAATATATATATAGAAAAAAGAAAAGAGTGTGAGTATTATGAAGAAGTTAGAGTTATGGAATGTACCATCAATGAAATTAAGTTGGAAACAAAAACTTATATTAGATGTACTTAAAGATGAATTTGCAGGTTCTGCTTTTGGACCAGAGTTATTAGACTGTAGTGAAAATGAAGACCTACAAAAACTAACTATAAACGAAATTACTTGGCATATACTTAGACTTAGAGAGAATGGATTAGTAACAAGTGAAAAACTTAATTATAAAGGTAGAGTGTTAAATAAATATAGTATAACACCAGTAGTTATTTATGAGGGTATAGAAATTAAATAAAATTGTTGACAAACACTTATAAATAATGATATAATAGATTTGTTATTTGAAAAGAATACTATATATATGAGCCCACGGAGTTCTTCGGACGACCGTTAAAGCTATTAGTCTGCGGACGGGATAGCAAAAGGCATAATACATAATATACGGGCGACTGTGGAGGACAGGATATTCCTCTGGATATTTACTAGCTTCACATAAAAGAAACTAGATGGGGCCCGGTAACTAGTGGCTGTCTTACGAGCCGTTATCATAGCAAATCAGTAAGACATTGGGAAAGCTATGATGTCATGCTATCACCTAACAATAGACCCTATAATACTGTGAGATGTTAACGGCTTGCAGCGATAGTGATAGCGGAACGCCCGAGATTTAATGGAGTAGATAATGTTAGAGAATAAAGGGAGAACAGTGTTTACACTACTCGCTCTATGTATCATACTAGTTAGGTCTACTCGCTCGGGAGCCTTGCCGAATTAGCACAGTGGCTAGTGCAGACGCCCTGTAAGCGTAAGGTCGGGAGTTCAAATCTCTCATTCGGCACCAGTTTTAAAAAAAATACTTGAAATTACGAAGTATTTTATAATATAATTAAATTGTAAAAAGAAAAAGGACAAATTTCTTTTACAGGAGAGAGTAAATAGGAAGAAGAGTCGCTATCTTCAAAAGCCTTGAGAATAGAATGGTTGCATATGTTGAAAGCTAATAGAACCAATTAGTGGACAAGTAAGTGGGTTCCATTTGACAAGATAGGAGAGAAAACAACATCGAAATCTCCAATAGATGCAGTACTGATGTAATGGTAGCATAAGTGCCTTCCAAGCATTTCGTCTCGGTTCAAATCCGTGGTACTGCTCCATCGCGTTGTGGTGAAGCGGCCAAACACATCAGGTTTTCATCCTGACATTCGCGGGTTCGAATCCCGCCAACGTGACCAATTAGTTGAAGAGGTGAGTTATGAAGCATTGTAATAAATGTAATAGAGATTTACCTGAAAATAGATTTGGTAAAAATGGTAATGGTAGTCGTTCTATATGTAAAGATTGCCAATGTGAAAGGATAAAACAAGGACAAAGAAAAACAAGAGATTATATACAATCTTTTAAAAAAGAATGTGTAAGATGTGGCTATAATAAATGTATAGAAGCATTGGATTTTCATCATAGAAATCCACAAGAAAAAGATGGTGTGTTATCTCGTTATAGTCGTAGAGTTTTTTCCCCAGCAGTTAAATTACTTATTGACCAAGAAATACTTAAGTGTGATATTCTATGTGCTAATTGTCATAGAGAAGAACACGCAAAAGAAAGAGACTAGCATTCATGGGTTCGAATCCCATACTGGTCACCATTGTTGGTTCGTTGGTCTAGTGGTCTATGACGCCTGCCTGTCACGCAGGAAATCACGGGTTCAAATCCCGTACGAACCGCCATTTTGTTATTTGTAGAGAGTTGGCTATGAGTGTTTTATATAAGTCTAAGAAGCAAAAAGAAGATATGTTGATTACATATTGGATACCATAAGTCTCAACGCAGTAAAACATTCATAGGCAACCCCCTACCTGAAAACACACGCCGGAGTGAAGCGTCTACAATATAAAGAAGCGATGATGGTGTGACGGGAAAATGTTGTCCCAGGCGAAAGGCTTTGCTAGATTATTGCCTCACATAGTATGGTAAAAAACTAGCATTATATATGGCTGTGTAGTTTAAGTCTAAAACATACTCTGCCGATTATTCGGGTAAGGAGTAGATTCGGGGTGATGACCTGACTCAGCAGCACTTAGATGATTAGCTTAGTAGATAGAGCAATGGTTATATAAACCTTAAGTCGTCAGTTTGATTCTGACTTCTAGCTCTAGTTAAGATTAAGTTTATAACATATATGAAACCCGGATGTGAATAGTCGTTGTGGCTATTGATAGTAATATAAAGACGGTCCGGCAGTATCCTGTAGAGAGTGGGTTTGGGGATACATGTTATAGAGGTATAACTCAGTTGATTAGAGTGCCTCCCTTACAAGGAGGATGTCGGGGGTTTGAGTCCCTCTACCTCTACCATTAAATATATAAGAAAGGGGAAGTCCATATGTTACAAAAAGGAACAAGACCTTATTATGTAATTTATAGTGCCAGTAAATATGATGAACTAAATCATAATGTTTGGTACATAGGAACTAATAAAAAGGAAGCAATAGCTCGTCTCAGATGGATATATGAACATTGGGCTTCTGCTGACTATACAAACGATGAAGGAGAAATTTGGGCTGAACATGATTTCAACCTTAATGAAGAACCAGATGGTATCCATGTCAAAGGTAGTTTCTATTTTTGGGAAGATGAAGGAGAAGTTCAATACGCTTTAAAAACTATGAACACAAATGAGTTTAATTTGTGGGCAGGTTATGATAGAGAAAGGAACCGTTGGGAAGAAGCTTATCAAGCTTTTAGAAAGGGACAGTAATAATATGCTAGACGAATTAAGAACTACTCCAACAATACAACTAATAAATGGTATAAGTGAGTGGGAAAAGCAAGATAATCAAGCAATGGTAAATATACTAGCGTATGAGTTAACTTGTAGAATATATATACCAAATGATAATATATCATTTGAAAATATGCTTGCAGAATTTGGATACAAAAGATTAGATAAAGAGCAGGGGCAACAAAAGAAACTTGTGAAATCCTAGGTCTCACGCTAAAAGCCTTTTGTGTAAGTCCAATCCTACGAAACTTTAGAAGCCGTAGGACCATGGGGAATTAGCTCAGTTGGGAGAGCACTACCCTTGCAAGGTAGGGGTCACGAGTTCGAGCCTCGTATTCTCCACCATTTAATTTGTTTTTACGATGGCACACTATTCTAGTTTTATGCAAATTATTGCTGAGGAAAACTCCTAGAGTGATGCTTGTTAGATTTAGAGTATGAACTAAGTGGTAATCAAGTCGTATGTAGGGTAACCGCATACCGTAATTTTGAAGCGAAAGCGCAGCTCTGGTAACGGACTGTAATTCACGGAGAAAATCTACTTGACCTAAGTCATAATGTTATTTAATAAGTCGCCATCTTTAATATATATTTCGGGGCGTAGTTCAGTTTGGTTAGAACGCTTGGTTTGGGACTTAAAATTAGAGTTCCCAAAACATATCTTTACTATATAATATCGGGTAATGGCCTAGTTTGGTTTAGGGCGCTTGGTTTGGGACCAAGAGACTTCGGGGGTTCAAATCCTCCTTACCCGACCATTAAGAGGTGAAGTAATATGCTATGTAAAAATTGTAATAAAGAGTTTAAATTACAGCAAAAAGGTAGCGGAGGTAGCAATAGAATATTTTGCTATGACTGCATGCCAACCAATTCTGATAGAGGAGTTAGAAATAAGCAGAGATATAATTTGCTTACAGAATATTCTAATAAATTAAAATTAGAAAGAGGCTGTGATATATGTGGGTATAATAGATGTGCGAAAGCTTTAGAGTGGCATCATCCTAATACCGACAAAGATAAAGACCCATCAAATTTACTGCGTATTAGTTTAGATAGATATATGGCAGAAGTAGATAAATGTATGTTATTATGTGCTAATTGTCATAGAGAAGAACATAGTAAAGATTAGAGGGGCATGTTCAAATCGTGTCGCCCCGACCAGTTATTTATTAATGAGGATATATGGAAACAAAACGATGTAGTATATGTGGTAAAGAAAAACCACTAATAGAATTTGCTTTTAGAAATAAAACGAAGGGTATATATAGAGCTAATTGTAGAAAATGTCAATCTAATTATGCTTCTAAACGATACCAATCTAATAAAGAAATATTAGATAAGACAAAGGAAGGTAAATGTTGTGCAAGATGTGGATATTCTGAATGTATAGAAGCACTTGATTATCATCACATTGACCCAACGACAAAAAAAGATACTGTAGCTCGTTTATTAACTCATTATAATGCTAATGATGGGTTAGAAGAAATTGAGAAATGTATCTTACTATGTGCTAACTGTCATAGATTTTATCATTTTTTAGAGAAAAACAAAGGAATTACGCTAGAAGAATTCTTATCTATGTAATTTTTAATTATTGGGGTATGGGCAAGCGGTAAGCCACAACACTTTGAATGTTGCATTTCCCAAGTTCGAATCTTGGTACCCCAGCCAATTATGGTTTGGTAGCTCAGTAGGTAGAGCAAAGGACTGAAAATCCTTGTGTCGGTGGTTCGATTCCACCTCAAACCACCATTTTTTTTTATAAAAAGACTTGTTTTTTATCACCAAAATATATTATAATATATTTATAAATTGATAAAAAACTTATCAATAAAATATGCTTCGGTGGCGGAATAGGTAGACGCAACGGACTTAAAATCCGTTGTCCGAAAGGGCGTGAGAGTTCAAGTCTCTCTCGAAGTACCATTATTTTTGTTAAGAAAGTTGGTGTTTGGTATGAAAAAAAGACCTTATTATGTAATTACATATACTCGTGAAGGAGATGGCTATGAGGCTACTGTTATGTATGTTGGATGCAACTATAAAGCTGCTTGCGACAGATATAAATTCCTTTACGAAGATGTAAAGAGAAGAGAGTATATTGATGAAGGTATTAATGAAGATAATATTGATGGTCATTACTCAGCTCCTCAAGACCATTTAGATGTTGGTAATGCAATATGGTCTAGTCTTAGTGATAACGATTGTTATTGGGTAAGTATAGAGCTAAGAGCAATCTATCTAAATGAGTTTATTACTAATAGTAGAGAAGCTTGTTATAAGGATTATAATCCAAAAGCCAAATACTAATTTTTTATATATGGGGGTTTAGCGAAGTGGTCAAACGCGGCAGACTGTAAATCTGTTCCTTCGGGTTCCGTGGTTCGAATCCACGAGCCCCCACCATTTGTTATTGACCTACATCAATAACAAGTACAAATATCCTATATATTATTCCTTTAAATTAGTTTTTTAATTGCGAGGTAAAATAATATGAAGAAACAAGAATTACCCCTCTCCGTGATTAAAGGGGTTATGACTAAAAAACTATCACGATTAGCATTTACTATCGTGATAACAATCACATCAATTTTTTATCCTTACTCAACAGCATTTGCAATGACTAATGCAAGTATAGTAAGGACACCAAAGATAGAAACTCACCGAGATATCATTGGTGAGTACATTGAAGGTTTACAAAAGGAGGGCTATTCCGTTGTTAGTTATAGCTTAGATAAGGACAAATTACCAACACGAAAATTATTTTCGTATTATGGTGTTGACCGCAACGAAATGGACCAGGTAATATTAGACAGCTTAGATGTTATTGTTTCGTGTGTACAGCTCTCTATTGAGAATGATGACACTACTTATTACTTCAAGAATGAACAAGACAGTCAGGAATTTATTGATAGGTTAAATGCGATAGAAACACAAACATACAATTTAACTAATACTAATCAACATTATTCCACAATTACATCTACTACGGTTCTAGATGAAAAGATAGAACAAATAACGACAGCAAAACAAGAGAAGGAAGAACAAAAAAGATTAGAGGCTGAGCGTCGTAGACAGCAACAAGCCGTTACTTCAAGAAGTTCTACTTCGACAAGAGGATATCATGAACATACATTCCCATTAGCATCATATGTATATGTTAGTTCTAACTATGGTATGAGGAATGGAAAGATGCATACTGGTATAGATTTTGCAGCTGCATCAGGAACTGAGATTTACTCTTGGTATGCGGGTACAGTAACATTCGCAGGATGGTCTGGTGGCTATGGTAATTTTATTATCGTAGACCATGGAGATGGTTTTGTGACAAGATATGCACATTGTAGCAGAATAGCAGTCAATGTGGGAGATGCTATATCTCAAGGTCAAGTTATAGGATATGTAGGTACGACAGGTAACTCAACAGGTAATCATTTACATTTTGAAATAAAAGTAAATGGTAACTTTGTAAATCCAAGAAGTTATATGTCAATTTAAAGGAATAGAGATATTATATTGGTTTAAAGGATAATATCTATTAGGTCTGGTAGAGCCATACTTTTGTAGAAATCTACCACATCTAGAAATTTACATAAAAGACTTGTAATATGGTTTTTTATTTGATATAATATATATATAAATTAAAAGAAAGAGAGTGAAGAATTATGGCTAAAAGAAAATCAAGCAATAGCGGAGAAGCACATTTCTCAATTACACAAGCTAACTTAGACAACAAAGGAAAGACTAATAAAAAGTTAAAAAGAAATCCTATGGCATCTAAGTATTTAACAGCTAAAGGTAAAGAACTTAAAGAAGCTGGGGAAAAAGCATTTAAGGAAAACTTTAAGAAAGGAAGAAGACATCAAGCAGCTCCTCAAAGTTAATAGGAGGTGAGGCTTATGTCTTTGAACAAAGCAATAAAGTATGGTAAGGAAAAAAGAAAACCTTACACAAAAGCAAAAGCTGTTTGTAGAAGTTGTCGTAATCATGGAGGTTGTCCTTGGTGTGAAGGCAATAGATTAAACAAACAGACTGCTATGAAAAAAATAGCAGAAAAAGAAATAATAAAGTTTAGAAAGGAAGATAATTATTATGATTAAAAATGTAGAGGCTGATTTACAAAAATTACTAGGAGTAACAATAGGCGATTTAAGAGCAAGATTGGCATATGTTGATGCTGATATAAATGTTGAAGAATGGCTAGAAGATTTTGGAGGTCTAAACGATTTAGTTATAGACGAAGAAAGAGATATCCTAGATGATTATGAGGAAGACTTCGAAGACGAAGACGAAGACTTAGATGATGACGACTACGAAGAAGATTATGATGATGAAGATGATGATTGGGAAGAGGAGGATGACGAGCCTATCCCAGGGCAATTTAATTTACCCAGCAACGAAGAAGAAAAACTTGCTGAGCAAATTGCTGACGACATCGACGAAGGTAAATATCGTATTACAGATATTATGGGACTTTATAGTTTAGAATTTATTGATAGAGTAAATTATTTATTAGATTAAAATTATGGTGGAGAATTTAAGTTAAATACTTGAATTCTCCTTCTTTTTTTGTTATAATATATATATAAAATGAAAAAAGGAGTGATAGTATGATAAAGAAAGAGATATACCCTAAAACTCAAAGAGTTAAGTGTACAGGTGATAAGATTTATTTAACTGAAAAGTTAGATGGTAGTAACTTAGTATTCTTCAAAAAGAATGATGAGTTATATTTTGCTCAAAGAAATAATATCTTTGCCTTAGAGGAATTAGATACTGATACACAAATTAGTGGTAAATTATACAAAGGTTTATTCCAATGGTTAAAAGATAACGGGGCTACTTTAAAAGCAAACTTACACGAAGGAAGTGCTATCTGTGGAGAATGGTTAGGAATGGGTAAGTTAAAATATACTATTGATGAGTTTGATAAGAGATGGTATATGTTTGCTAAAGGTAATATTGATGATGACTTCAATTTATATAATCTAATCTATGACCATAGCTTATTCATCTATCCATTTATAGATACTACTATCCCAACATTTATTGGTATAGTTCCTGAAGTATGTGAGTTAAGTGTATTACCTAATAAGGAACATTTAGATAGCATATATGCTAAATATACTGAAAAAGTTGGCAGAGATGTAGAAGGTTTTGTAGCTAATTATAAGAACAATATAACTAAATATGTTCGTATGAAGAACGGAAAATTAGCTGAACATTTTGATAGAGAAAATTAAAATAAAAACTTGATTTTCTCTCTCAAAAAATGATATAATATTTATATAAAGAAAAAGGAGTGATTTAATTATGCGTAAAGTAGAAAGAATAGATACATTCTGCAATGAGTTAGCTAAGATATGGAAAGAAAATTGTCCAGACTGGCGTTTTGGTCAATTAATGGTTAATGTTTTAAACAGTATGCCTAAAGACCCATTCTTCCCTGAGGAAGATGAAATGCTACAATTCTTTAAAGATTTTTTCGCTCCTAAGGAAGACAATAAGGAGGAAGAAGATGTTTAGTATTCTATGGATGCTATTCGTAGCATGGTTCTTACAATTATTTGGGTTTAATAGTTTAGTAATAAATGGAATGGCTCAAGTATTTGGAGTAGAAATTGGTATGGCAGGTTATTACTTTATGTTTATTCTTCTAGGTATGCTTAAAGTATTTGCACACGCTTTCGGTTTTTCAGGAAGAATGGTAAAACTATCAGGTGACCTAGAAGATTTAAACGAAAAATTAAAATAAAAACTTGAAATTATCTACCAATTTATATTATAATTATATTGTAATTTGAAATGATTATAACAAATTACAAAGTTGGGGGAAAGAACTTAAAGCCAGCTTAAGCCATGAGCATAATAGGGGCTAACAGGTGAACAGGTGATAGAAGGTGTTCTCTCTGCTATATGAGGAAAATATAGTGTTGTGTCAGTTGTAGATTGTATCAACTGGGGTCCCAGCTCCTAAGATTTGGGTGACTAGTTGACAAGATGTCGCCAGTTTGATAGTTCTGTAAAAACTATCTCCCATATTTTTAAAAAAATACTTGAAATATGGAGGCTATAAATGATATAATATTTATAGAAAAGAAAAGAAGGAGTGATTAAAATGAAAACACTAGATGCTAAGAAAGTTAATCGTAATGTTAGAAGATTAAATAGACAGTTAAGGGCTGATGTATTTGGAACTAGATTTGAAGCTAGACAATATAAGAAGTCAAAAGGTGTAGATGGTATAGAATATTTTATGTATATCCTTATAGATAATGAACAACCAGAGAGAAATAAAATTATACCTTGGGAAACAGCATTTGCTATTTATAAGTTTAATCACATATGGGTAGAGATGAATAACTTCATCGTAAGCTCAGACTTCTGGGATAAGTATAATAAAAGCAATGGTTAATACATTGCTATCAATTAAATATGTAGAGGCCGGCTTGCACAGCGACGAAAAGCGAGAGACGATTACTCTGCCAGCGGGAAAGTCAAGTTTGATAAAGCGTGAAAGATAATCGCCGCTTTCACATACATATCTAATTGATAGGAGTGCATTAACTCTCTATATATAGCGGGATAGAGCAGCTCGGTCAGCTCGTTAGGCTCATAACCTAAAGGTCGGTGGTTCAAATCCATCTCCCGCAACCATTTGTTGTGAACCATATTAGTATGGGGCAGATAACAGGCAACAGGTCTCTAAAAATGAGCATAGGTTTGATTGACCAGTCACAGTAATGAGCAGGTAACAAGGAACAAACCTTGGGTCGTACCCAATTCACAACACCTAAATTTTTAAAAAATACTTGAAATCAAGTACCAATAAATGATATAATATATTTGTAAATGAAAGAAATAGACTTTTTAGAAGTCGCTATGAGGATATTTACAAACGATACCCGTATTAAGTGTGAAGGATAAATTACGGCTTTCACCGTAGTCAGGCGAATATCTTCATAGGGGTTTCTAAAAACCCTAGTATTCCATTTTTTTCTAAGCAGTGCCCTGCACTGCGATAGAGTAATTAGGAGCTACAGTACCAGTAAGTCGGAAGATGCCGCTTGAGGAGTGATTACCAACATTAGCCGCCAGCCCGTGAGTCTGTGTTGAATGCCTAATTGTTCTATCGGAGCGCAGGTCGGAAGCTTAGTGGGAACGCAGGTATCTATATATTTGGCTTTGTGCTCGATATATAGCTACGGACCAAAGGCCTGCCAGTAGACTGTAGTATGAGATTGGGTCTACATTGAGATTACTTTGCTATAAATATTTGAGTGTCGGTATTAACGACTATATATTTGGGCGGAGCAATTGAGCTAACCGAAAATATATAGGTTGTACTCGTTAATGCGAAGGACCGTACAGCTCTGGACCCGCGAAGGGCGGCACTGAAATATTGATAGGAGAGCAATCTCCAAAATCACAACCTTCCAAACATATAAAGGCAATTCCTTTGAGAAGCCTTCGTAAGAGGGCTTCCAACAAATTGCTAAAAATTTTTAAAAAGACTTGAAAGTTGGAAGATAAAAATGATATAATATATTTGTAAATGAAAGAAAAAGAATAATAAATTGGAAAGCGAGCCATGGTAAGGCTGGTAGGTAAAATAGAATAGGTATTTAATAATTCCTTATAATATTTAAGCCGTAGCCATAAGAGAAAAAACCTTACTTAAAAAAATGCACGGTAGATTTATGAGATGTTTGACATAATACCGTTTACAAAAACCTCTCTTACTCACCGAACGAAATTTAAGTAGTCAAATTTAATTGAAAAACTTGATTTGAGGTAGAGTGATATATTATAATAATTATAGAAAAAGAAAGAAAAATAGTTTAAGCAATTTACCAACCGAGTTGGTGACGAGGCTACCGTTTCTTTTCCAGCATACTATCGTAAGTTATTTGTAATAATGAAATGATTGGCTTGGTTTAGGTAAAGCGAAAGAATTGCGTTTACATCACTTGGCTCACCCATAGTGAACAAGCCACGGGGGCCCGAACCCTCCAGTAAACTATTCAGTTAGGAACTGTGCCAGAGAATGTGGATAAAATTGGAAGTGATGTAAACTTTAACTTAAAAAATTATTGAAAAAACTTGTAATAAGGTAGTATTCAATGATATAATATATTTGTAAATGAAAGAAATGTGAACCCGAGTATGAAACACAAAACAAAGGGCAGTGTGTACTTAACCAGTACAAAGGAGAGTGGTCCGAGTTACGATAGTAGCGAACCTTGTGTGAAGAATATCAGTGTTGTAAATCTAAAACTTTCTAGTAATAATGCAATCTACTGCTAGCGAAAGTGTAGATATGTGGTGACTCCACCGAAAGATGCAGATACTTAAGCTACTCATCAAGTAGAAACAGTCCTAATCTTCCCTCCATCAAGTTGGGTAGACAATTCTTAATCGCTCAACTTGATGTTTATATATTTCTTTATTGGGGGGCTTTGGTCTTGAATTATTCTTGCTCAGAGCTTCGCAATAAGCAAATATATAATGTAGATGCTTAGATACAGGTCTTCATGATGGATAATGTGCCCATCTTAAGGTTAAGTCGAGCCTAGAGTTCGTAAGGAGTGATTTCCTAAGCGTTCCGAAACTAACGAAAGTTGACCTGTAAAAATTTGATTAAAACACTTGAAGATTGGTTATAAAAGTGTTATAATATATATATAAATTAAAAGAAAGGGAACTTATAGAGTTCAAGGGTGAAAAATATGAACGAAGTAAAATTAACTGCAAATCAAGAAGCTATCTTAGCTATCTTAAAAGAAAATTTTGTTGAAGAAGGAGCATTCGCTTGCGATGTATTAGAAAAAGTTGAAGGAAAAACTTTCAATGCTGTAAATGCTACATTAGCTAGCTTAGCTGGAAAAGGTTTGGTTACAAAAACTAAAGCTGTTAAAGGCGATAAAATGCTAACAAAATATACACTAGTTCAAACAGTTAGTGAATAATAAGAAGAGGGAAGTGCACCAATCACTTCTCTCTTTTTTTATTTTTAATTTTTAATTGAGTTAAATATGCCTTTATTTAACGAAATAATGGGGCGTATATCGCTTTAAATATAATTCTAATATAAATTATTGTCTAAAGGATAAAAATCGCTCTACGGTACCTTAAAATGCGAAATAAATAAATAAGCATAAATTTATTTAAAAGACTTGTAATTATGTACCTCTGTATTATATAATTATTATAGAAAAAGAAAGAAATAGAAAAAGAAAGAGGTGGAGTATGAAAAAAGAAAGATATGTATATGTAGTATGTGGCTTATGCCACGATTATGATGGAATTGCTTATCCAGTATTCAGTAATAATCACGCAGTTCATACAACTATGGCTAAAGCTCAAGCTGAATTAGATAACATATTAAACGAAAGTCAAGAAGAAGCTGACCTAAATGGATACACTATGACATCAAATAGAGGGGACGATTGGTTAGATATTGAGTATGAAACAGGCACAATAGAAAAATACCAAATATATCGTAGTAAGATAAACTAAGGAGGGATAAATATGATGAACCAATTTGTAGAGATAGGAAAGGTTTTTGATATATATCCAGATGTTATTGTAATACTAGCAAAAAATCCTAAAGGAGATGAATATAGACTACCAATACATATTGACCAAGCTATAAACTTTAATGATATAAGAGAGAATATACGCTTTGGTAGTGTAGTCGGACTAAAAGGATATATAGTTCATAACTATGGAGAAACAATTTGCTATGCAACAAAAATTTCAATCCTAAATTAAATTAAAAGACTTGAAAATTACTAACGATAAATGATATAATATATATATAAATGAGAAAGGAATAAATAAAAAATTACCCATAGTTCAATGTATGCTTCGGCTGAAGAACAACTCACACTAGGTGAGAAGATGTTATATCAAAATTAACTGGGTTGCTTTATTTATAGTAAGAGATGAGCCCTAGGGGATTCGGTGGGAAAGTAGTCAAGTCTTTCCAAACCACAGCTGATACAGTCCAGTACAGCTCGTAGGAATACGGTACAGGGATACCTTCCTTAATAGGAAACGTGGCTAGGTTGCGCAGCTCATTTCTATATCATTTATTTGGGGCTGATTACCCTAGGCAAGACTGTCTGACGGCACTCCTTAAGTGAGTTAAAAAAAACAGGGCAGTACTCGGGCACTTGAGTCGGAAGTGCAGTTCTCCTACCGAACGATGTGTAGGCCTAGGCGACTTCGGGAAGTCGTAACCTTTAATGCTTTGGATACTGGGAGAAAGCGTGCACTCTAGGTCGGTGCTGAGAGGACCTACTGCTAAGCAGGGTAAGAGGAGTCCGGAATCCTCCTATCGCATTATATATGTCGGGTAACCGACGCCAAACGAAAGAATAGGAAGGGAGTTGTTTATATGATAAGAGTAAGATTATTAAGATTAGTTCACAAAATGGTTATCCTAATTTCTAAATCAAGCGACCCAGCTCTAAGAGAAATAGGAAAAGAATTGGTTGTTATAGAGGGCAAGATACTTGCATACAACACACCAATCAAACCAAGAGTACCAAATAAAAATAAATAGGAGGTAATATTATGGCTATACGCATAATTTATGATGATAGAGAAATAGGATGCGAAGACCAAGATATTGGTAGCATACATTTTGAACAAGAAATAAAAGATGAAGCTACAGGTTATGATGTTATTCGTGCTATCGTAAAAGTAATGCAAATAGCCGAATATCACCCAAATACAATACAAAACGCATTAGCTGATGTATTAGAAGAATTAACACCTGAAAATAACGAAAAAGACTTGTAATCAGGGGGCAACATTTGATATAATATTTATATAAAGAAAGAAGGAATGGAATATGAATATTTATGTTGCTGTAATTAGATTAGAAGACGGTCCAGTAACAGGGCCTTACCGTTATACAATGGCTCAAGCTGAAGCAGATGCTAAAGAATTGGCTGAAAGATATAGTGGGGTACCACATGGTATAATATATGTTGAGGAATTATAGGAAGGGAAGTGTAAAATATGGAATTAAGATTATCTCACCAACAAGAAAGAATAGTTAAAAGATTAAACGAAGGTATGGCTACACCAAAACAATTAGCAGAAATGCTTGGTAAGGGTTATACTGAATTGAAGGCTCAATCAATGGTATTGACATTGGCAAGAAAAGGAGCTATCGACAAAGTTAAGGCAGCTCTTATATTACACGGAACACCAATGGTAAAATTCCTTGATATGTAGAAAATTGGGAACTGGGTATTGGGTGCATGCCCCAACGGCTCAGTATAATTAAATTAAGTAAAATTGTAGTTTTAAAACTAGTTATCTACTAACTAGTAAAAATAAATATAATATATATATTATATATAGTAATATATAGGTATATATATATTATATATAGTAGTAGTAGTAGTAGTAGTAGTATATAGTAATAATATATACTACTAATTATTTAGTATATAGTAGTAATAATATAGGTATATATATAATATAATATATAGTAGTAATATATATCTATTGGTAGTATAATAAATATAGTAGTAGTATATTATATATATAAGTAGTAGTATAAGTATATGTATATGTATATGTATATGTATATATAGTAAGTATAATATATGTAGTTATAATATACTCAAATATAATACCTATTCATTAGGGTATATATTGGGAATACCATTATTTTTAGATGGGGGATGAGCTCCACAGAGCTACCTCCTGTCAACTATATAAACGAAACAGAACTGGCTTTTGTCAGCTCTTTTTTTTATGTAAAAAATAGGGGGTTCTGCAGCTCCATGCTACGCAGACAAAAGGTGGCGGCGCACACTAGTAAGGAAATAGGATGGTGGCATACACGAGATAAAAAATTTAAAAAAATACTTTACAAGAGGTTCAAAAGTGTGGTATAATTATAATAGAATAGGAGAGTATTATTAAAAAAAAAAAAAAAAAAAGAAGCTATTCAGCTTCTCCTTCTTTATCTTCGTCAGCAGTGATTACAGCTCTACCTTCAGCAGTGATAGTGTAGCGAGTTAACATTTTAGCGTTTTCTCCTTCACCGAATACTGCTTTTTCTTTAGTGCAGAAACCTTTACCTGCAGCTGCTGCTAAAGTTGCGTTAACTCCGTTGAAAGTTTTACCTTCCATAGCACCTAATACTTCTCTAGCAAATCCTGCTCCGTTTTCTCTTTCTGCTAATACTGCTAATACTGCTTTCATGTTTTCAGTTACTTTTACCATATTTACCACCCTTCACTCAACCTATGGTTCATTGAGTGCCTTTCCTTTTTCATTTTACATATATATTATAACACATTCCTGACCAAATTGCAAGTATTTTTTTAATTTTTTCTGCAATTTTTTAGGAGCTGTGTGATAACCTTTCTTTCTTTTTCATTTTCTATAATAATTATACTACAAAACACACCAAAAGTCAAGTAAAATTTCTAAAAAAATTTAATAAAATATACTTGACAAGAGGACCGATTTCGTGATATAATTAAAGGGGATAAAAAAAAAAAAAAAAAAAAAAAGATATATTTTCGCAGCTCCTTAGCGCAAACGTATGTTCGCTAGCGCAGCTCCTTTTACCGAACAAATGTTCGCCCCCCGGCCGCTTGCGGATATTAGGGGCCAGCCCAGCTCCTTGGGCAGCTCCTTTAAGGGGGCAGCTCCTGGTGGTTCAAAATAGGGGGCTGGCAATTTGGGGGTAGTATTTAGCTATGGCACGCCAGAACCTCCCAAAAAAATATGCGGACAAAAAATATGCGGGCGATTTTTTGCTGAAATAGTTGACAAACGCCTTGATTTATGGTATAATATTATTATAAAATGGGAGAGTTTTTTTATAAAAAAAATAAAGCCATAAAAAAAAGATGCTTATTCAGCATCTTTAACTTCAGCAGTTTCTGCTTCATCAGTTTTATCTAATTCAGCGATACCTGCTTCAGTTAATGTATATTTAGTTAACATTTTGTCGTTATAAACTGCTTTTGCTTTGTTAACATATCCTTTAGTAGCCATTGCTGCTAATGTAGCGTTTACACTGTTAAAAGTTCTTTTGCTACCAGCTTCTACCATTTTGTTTAATACTTCTCTAGCGAAAGCTGCTCCGCCTTCAAAAGTTCTTAATACTCCAGCAACTTCTTTGTAGTTTGCGTTCATTCCAACCATTTTAGCCATATTTCTCACCCTAACACTTACCTATAGCAGAAGCAAGTGCCCTTTCCTTTAAAAATTTTCTTTGACTTTTTTTCTTTGTCATATATATTATATCACATCTTTAAGTGAAAGTCAACACTTTTTGAAAAGATTTTAGCAAAAACTTTTTTTTAGTTTCTTCTTTTTCTTTTCTTTATATATATATTATATCATACTCAGAAGCGGAAGTCAACTATTTTTTTAATTTTTTTGCTTTAGATTTTTAATCCTCTCTTTCTTTTCTTTATATATATATTATATCACTTTTGGCTTTCAAAGTCAATACTTTTTTGCTTAATTTTTTTAAAATATTTTTGCAAAAACGCTTGACAAATCCCAGCTCCTTGTGGTATAATATAATTTAGGGGGGATTATAGGGGGAACGCTTATGCGTCCCTTAACTCATCTTCTCATCTCTCTTTCTTCATCTTTTCTATAATAATTATACCAAATTTTAAAAGAAAAGTCAAGAATTTTCGCTCAAATTTTTTTAAAAAAGTTTTCAAAAAATACTTGACAACGCCCACCAAAATATGATATAATAAAAGGGGAAA
>ULWT01073590.1_pt1 | contig 45061 bp, 27 predicted proteins | sample 1960611 | NCBI WGS metagenome assembly ULWT01 (sample SAMEA4835819, study PRJEB28245) | human gut metagenome | biome: gut microbiome; material: fecal sample | place: Denmark | collected 2008
CAGCCGCATCCCATTCCTGCAATACGCCGATAACCGCAATCTGCGCGAAAAAGTTTATAAAGCTTATATCAACAAAGCCGACAACGACAACGAATTCGACAATAAAGAAATCGTATCGAAAATGGTCAACCTCCGTTTAAAGAAGGCCAATTTACTGGGATTCAATACCTACGCCGACTTTGCCCTCGACGATCGTATGGCAAAAACCGATGCGAACGTCAACGATCTCATCAATCGGGTATGGGCCTATGCGATACCTCGTGCAAAAGAAGAAGTAGCCGACATGCAAAAGATCATCGACGCAGAAGGCGGCGGTTTCAAACTCGCCCCGTGGGATTGGTGGTACTATGCCGAAAAAGTACGCAAAGCCAAATACGATTTGAACGAAGACGAACTGAAACCCTATTTCAGCCTCGACAACGTACGTGAAGGTGCGTTCATGGTTGCCAATAAATTATACGGAATCACTATCACCGAATTGAAAGATATGCCGGTCTATCACCCCGATGTCCGCGCATTCGAAGTGAAAGATGCCGACGGCAAACATTTGGCCGTATTCTATACCGATTACTTCCCCCGTGCCGGGAAACGTGCCGGAGCTTGGATGTACAACTTCCGTGAAGCCTATGTACAAGACGGTAAAGAAGTACGCCCCATCGTTTACAACGTGGCAAACTTCACCAAACCTACCGCCGATACTCCCTCTTTGCTTACCATCGACGAAGTGCAAACCCTTTTCCACGAATTCGGACATGCCCTGCACGGCATGCTCACCCGTTGCCACTACCCCTCGGTAAGCGGAACCAGTGTCGCACGCGATTTCGTAGAGCTACCGTCGCAAATCAACGAACACTGGGCAACGCACCCCGAAGTCTTGAAATTATATGCCAAACATTATCAAACTGGCGAAATCATTCCCGACTCGTTAATCGCCAAAATGGAGGCAGCCTCTAAATTCAATCAAGGATTCGCCACCACCGAATTTTTAGCTGCGGCTATCCTCGACATGCGTTGGCACGAAATAGACGAAGTTAAAGAATACGATGTGCGCCAATTCGAAAAAGAAGTAGCGCAATCCGTCGGACTCATCGACGAAATCACCTATCGCTACCGTAGCACCTACTTCTCGCACATCTTCACCAACGATTACTGTGCAGGATATTACAGCTACATCTGGGCCGAAGTTCTCGATGCCGATGCTTTCGACGCATTCAGAGAACACGGTATCTTCGACCCAGCAACAGCCAAAGCATTCCGTGAAAACATTCTCGAAAAAGGCGGAAGCGAGGATCCCATGAAACTTTATCGCCAATTCCGTGGAGCAGAGCCTAATCCCGATGCCCTGCTTCGCAACCGGGGATTGAAATAATAATTTCCTCTATACAGGAAAAGGGAGCTGTGCCGTGGCACAGCTCCCTTTCTTATAAAAAATATCGATACCCTTTCAATTTATCGATATTCCCATTATATTTGTACATAAACAACAGACACATAACCTCGGAAAAACGATCCGATTTCAAATTGCGATGGACATAATCATATCAAGTTGGCTCTTGTGGCTCATTATTGCGGCCATACTTGTTATCATAGAACTGCTCACTTCCATGATAGCGACATTCTGTTTGGCAACAGGTTGCCTAATAGCCATGGTATGCGCCCTACTGGGCTGGGGCGTCGAAGCGCAGCTGACCGGAACTATAATCGGCACTGGAATCACATTTATACTCGTCCAAACAAGGCGAGGGGAGGGTAATATCTCGGCTCAATCCTTCATATCGTTATAAACATCAACGCACATTGAATACGAACTGTGACAAATCGAGAAGCGTAAAATTGCCCACGCAAAAACGAATCGACAGTATCGATCTGTTCAAAGGAATCGCCATTCTGGGAATCGTGTGGAAACACACCTTTCACCCGCAATGGTGCGATCTCATTCACATAAGTGCGCTTTTCTTCATCTTATCGGGAATCTTTTTCAAAGACGAGCCATTCATTCCCTTTCTAAAAAAGAAAATCCGAACCATACTTATTCCGTTCCTTTTCTTTTACATACTTTCCTATCTCGCCCGAATGGCCTTCTATTTCGGACACTTTCGCACCCTACACGGATTCGCATGGGATAGCCTGTTGGAAATTTTTTCCATTTCCAATACACCCGACTACCTCACAGTGAACATACCTCTGTGGTTTCTCGTCTGCCTGTTCGTCATGCAAATTATCTTTTGGTGTCTGAACAGAGTAATACCCCGTAATAAATACCGCAGCCGCTGGTTCTTGGTAATCTTAGCTGCCCTATACGCTGGTTACGGCACAATCGAGTCTTGGCACACACCGTTTATGTTCAATATCGCCATCGAGTGTCTCCCCTATTTTATTGCTGGAAACCTTTTCGGACTACAAATAGCCCGATTTCTTTCCAAGTCCTCTCTGAAATATCTCCTCGCCCCGACATGTTTTGCCCTGTTCATCGGGTTCCAATACTTGCCGATCAATACCTCTATCCTTGCCTTTATCAAAGCATTGACCATATTCGTAGCAATACTTTCCCTACTGTCTTGCTTCGAAAACAGCTGCTCGATGATATGGACGACAGTCCGATATTTCGGAAAATCATCACTCTTTATCATGGGTATTCATGTACTCCTATTAGCCCCTATACAATCGATGGCTCGCACCATCACCGGAAAACCGGACTTACTCACCGGATTAATCTGCCTTGCGCTTACTATGCTCCTCATATACTTTCTTATACCTTTCACCGAGAAATATATCCCGTGGGCTATCGGGAGACAACGACAAAAACATGACACGAAATCATCTCAATCAACAGAATAGTATGAATAAACAAGTTTTAACAATTAGGGGGGGGTAAAACCAACCTCTTCAAAACGAATCGATTACATCGATCTTATTAAAGGAATCGCCATCATCGGTGTCGTATGGAGTCACACTGTACACCCGCAATGGTACAATGTAACCTACATAAATGCACTTTTCTTCTTTCTCTCCGGATTCTTTTTCAAAGAAGAACCATTTCCCGCTTTCCTAAAAAAGAAAGTCAAAACGCTCATTATCCCATTCACTTTCTTCTACCTCCTATCCTACCCGTTCCGAATCATTTTTAACCTTTGGGATTACCGTACGCTCAACAACTTCGACTGGGGGTGTATCTTCGATGTATTCGACATAACAAACAAAAGCGATTATCTATTTGTCAATGTTCCGCTTTGGTTCATATTTTGCTTGTTCGCCATGCAACTGATATACTGGTGCATGAACAAGATCACTCCGGAAAAATACCGGACAATCATATATCTCATATTGACCGCAGTAATCATGATCTGGAACGAGGAAATCAAATCTTACCCGACCATTTTCATGTTCAATAACGCAGTGCAATGGTTGCCCTATTTCATAATCGGCAACTTGTTCGGTCTGAAATTATCTCGCTTGATTCTCGACTACCAATCAAAATACATCATTGTACTGACAACCCTCGTCGCTTTCATCGGCTTACAAGCCATCGACTGTAATCTGCCTGCCTATTTTTTCCTAAAAGCCATCGTCCTGTTTCTTTGTTTCATGTCCGTCCTATCCTATTTCAACGACAATAAGAACCATATATGTGCGATTGTTCGTACCTTAGGAACATCTACCCTCTTTATCCTCTGCATACATATTCTCATACAAACTCCTTTCCAACGAGCCATCATGAAAATATTCGGACATCGGGAAGTATTCACCGGATACATCGACGTCACACTCACCCTGCTCGTCATATATCTCCTCATTCCTTTCGTGAATAAATATCTTCCCTGGGCGATCGGGAAAAAAAGATAAGGATAAAAAAGAACCGGGGCTAGAATTATCCAGCCCCGGTATCTATATAGACAAACTACTTTATGGCTTAGGTTGTAACAAACGATTATACTCCAAATCGTCATTTATAATTTCCATAGCCTTGACGAACGAGGGATTTCGAGGATTCATTACTCTGAAATAGGCAGCCGTGTCGAACATATCCCGGGCAATAAGAGCCTTTATCTGCAAAGCTATCAACCCTTTGGATTTCCGATACTGCTCCTCGTTATATTTCACCTTTTCGGTTTCTCCCATCTTCAACAATTCAGCGAGCATATCGTCCGTAACCGCAAATTCTTCGACAAACTGGTCCACCTTTTTATACTTATTCATCAACTCTTTCCGATGACTGTCGAGATAATTGACCGGATATTGATTCAATACCCCTTTCGCCAACAAATCCCGATGGAAATCGGTATAAATCGTCGTGTCTAACGGTATAAAAATATCGGGCATAATACCCCCGCCGCCATATACCGTACGTTTACTCTTCAAAGTTTGGAATTGCAACGAATCCGGGAAGTGAATGCTATCGGTATAAATAAGCTCTCCATGATTGAACCGGTCTAGCAATTCCCGCTCGTATGCCTCGTGGCCTTTGTCATAAGGCTTCTGTATACTCCTGCCGGAAGGCGTATAATATCGGGCGACAGTCAACCTTATCATCGATCCGTCGGGAAATGGTATGGGACGTTGAACCAAACCTTTTCCGAAGGTACGACGCCCTACGATTATACCCCGGTCCCAATCTTGAATCGCTCCCGAAAGGATTTCACTTGCCGAAGCCGAGCTCTCATCGACCAGCAAAACTAATTTCCCCTTTTGGAACTGCCCCCGTTTCGAAGCGAAAGCATCGTCCCGTGGAGAACGACGACCCTCGGTATAAACGATCGACTGCCCGTCGGCCAAAAACTCGTCGGCCATAGCGATAGCACTGGTCAAGAATCCACCGCCGTTGCCTTGCAAGTCGACAATAAGATTCTTCATACCTTTCTTTTTCAACTCCTTAATGGCATCAGAAAATTCCTTGTCTGTCGTCACGGCAAAACGGCTCACCCGTATATAACCCGTTTCTTTATCGGCCATATAAGATGCATCGATACTGTAAATAGGTATTTTATCGCGTACGATTCTGAATTCGATAGGCTCCTTCACCCCTTTGCGCAATACGGTCACTCGCACCACCGTCCCCGATTCCCCGCGTAGCCGTTTCATGATGTCGGTATTTTTCATCTTCACTCCGGCTATGGTTGTATCGTTTACAGCGATGATACGGTCACCCGCCAATATTCCCACCTTTTCCGAAGGTCCGCCAACGATAGTCTGTATCACATACAACGTATCTTTATTCATATTGAACTGGATACCCACTCCGCTGAAATTACCCTGTAAAGGCTCGTTCATCTCCCGGGTCTCCTCGGCTGTCGTGTAGGTCGAATGCGGATCGAGTTTATCGAGCATACCCCGAATGGCATCCTCCACCAACTTATTCTCGTCTACCTCATCGACATACAAATTCGTTATGGCGAAATCGGCTAAACTGAGTTTTCGCATTCCTTCGCTTTGGCCTTGCGACCACATGACTCCCACCGCTATCACGGGCAGGTATATGATAAAAAATAGTCTTTTCATCTTCAACTTAAAATTATACTAATTTCAACCCTTTGGGAACAAATTCATCGACACTGTGACCGAACCTTAAAAGCTCCCGCACAATGGTAGAACTGATATGAGTCAATTCCGGCTCGGTAAACAAAATTATTGTCTCTACCCCCGATAATTTCCGGTTCACGTCGGCGATAGTCTTCTCATACTCGAAGTCATTCACCGACCGGATACCCCGCAGAATAAACCGGGCATTCCATTGCTTCGCAAGGTCGATGGTGAGGCTGTCGTACGAAACGACTCGAATCCGAGGATTATCCCGAAACAAATCCCTCAACATTTCCAACCGCTGTTCCACGGTGAAATAAGTGCGTTTCGAATCATTGATACCTATGGCTATGACCACTTCATCGAGCAATTCGAGCCCCCTGCTCACAATCGACATATGACCGAGAGTAAAAGGGTCGAATGTTCCCGGGAACACAGCTATCCTTTTAGACGAGATTGGTGTCATCTTCTATAACCAGATTTTGTATAATAAAGTTTTGTCTTTCCATGGTGTTCTTGCCCATATAAAATTCGAGCAAATCTTTCACCAAATCCTCCTTACGCAGCGATACCCGGTCGAGACGCATATCCGGTCCGATAAACTGACGGAACTCGTCGGGCGAAATCTCACCCAATCCTTTGAATCGTGTCACTTCGGGGTTTGCTCCGCACTTCTTGATAGCGGCGAGCCGTTCCTCGTCTGTATAGCAATAATGTGTTTCTTTTTTATTCCTCACGCGAAACAGCGGAGTCTGTAAAATATAAACATGCCCTTTCTTGATAAGGTCGGGGAAAAATTGCAAAAGAAAAGTAATCATCAGCAAGCGGATATGCATACCGTCCACATCGGCATCGGTTGCGATAATCACCTTATTATACCGGAGCCCCTCGATACCGTCCTCTATATTAAGGGCAGCTTGCAGCAAGTTGAACTCCTCGTTCTCATAAACGACCTTTTGGGTCAGTCCGTAAGTATTCAACGGCTTACCCCGCAAAGAGAAGACCGCTTGCGTCTCCACATTACGAATCTTGGTAATCGAACCGCTCGCCGAGTCCCCCTCGGTAATGAAAATACAGCTCTCGTCCTGCCGATCGCCTTTGGTATCGTTGTAGTGTATGCGGCAATCACGCAACTTGCGGTTATTCAAATTCGCTTTCTTCGCACGTTCCCGTGCCAACTTCGTAACCCCCGCTATCGCTTTGCGTTCCTTTTCCGATGCCAATATCTTTTTCAGCATCACATCGGCCACTTCGCCGTTTTTATGCAGATAATTATCCAATTCCTTTTTCAAGAAATCGCCGATAAACTTTGCAATGGTCGGTCCCTCGGGTCCCACGTCTTTCGAACCGAGCTTGGTCTTGGTTTGCGACTCGAATACAGGTTCTTCCACCTTGATACTGATTGCCGCTACCATACCGTTACGAATATCGGTATATTCGAAATTCTTGGCATAAAACTCCTTAATCGTGCGGGTAGCCGCCTCTCTGAAAGCAGTCAAGTGTGTTCCTCCCTGCGTCGTATGTTGCCCGTTCACAAACGAATAATATTCCTCGCCATATTGGTTGCTATGCGTGATAACCACCTCTATATCCACTCCCGACAAATGAATGATAGGATATAAAGGTTCGGTCGTCATGTATTCGTTCAACAAATCGACCAATCCATTACGGGAATGGAATTTACGTCCGTTCAACAAAATGGTCAGTCCCGTATTTAAGAACACATAGTTTTTAAGCAACGGCTCTATCAATTCCTCCCGGTAAGCATAATTTTTAAAAATCGTTCCATCGGGAGAAAACTGAACCAATGTACCGTTCGGCTCGTCGGTAGGCATCAAACCGCTCTCCGAGACCACTTCTCCGCAAGCATAACTCACCGAGTTACTCATTCCGTCGCGATAAGACTGTATGAAAAAACTCGACGACAAAGCATTGACCGCCTTGATACCGACACCGTTCAGACCGACTGACTTTTTAAATGCCTTCGAATCGTACTTACCGCCCGTATTCATCTTGGAAGAGACATCTTTCACTTTGTCGAGAGGTATACCCCGACCATAATCCCTCACCGAAACGACCTCGCTCGAAATCTCCACGACAATCTGTTTGCCAAAGCCCATCATGTGCTCGTCGAGAGCATTGTCGAGAACCTCCTTCAACAATACATAAATGCCGTCATCGGCATGAGAACCGTCCCCCAACTTCCCGATATACATACCAGGGCGGCGACGGATATGCTCCTTCCAATCGAGCGTCTTAATGGCATCGGAGCCGTACTCGAACTCAGAATTTATATTCGTATTCTCTTCCATAAATATCTATCTCTCACCGCTGATTTTTCGTATAATGCAAAGATAAAGCAAGCCGGGAGTAGAAACAAGCGCACTTGGTTATACCGAGGCACAGCCCATTTTCGCATTATGCAAAGATAACGCTAAAAAAGAGTAAAAAAAAGAATAACTCCCTTTTTACAACCTTTTTAAGAAATAGGTATGCCCCGGAAAAGCGTTTGCTTTTCCGGGGCATACCTATACGATCTCTTCTACCGGACAAACTACTCTACCAAAGCGAAATCGAGCTGTTTCCGCTCCAAGTTCGCACGAGCCACCTTGATACGGATAGGATCACCCAAGCGGTATATCCGGTGCTTGCGACGCCCCATCAGACAATAATTCTTCTCGTCGAACTCGTAATAGTCGTCTTCGAGGTCACGTATCGGCACAAGTCCCTCGCATTTATTCTCGTTGATTTCGACATACAAACCCCATTCGGTAATACCCGAAATAACGCCGTCGTACTCCTCGCCCAAACGTTCGCCCATAAACTCTACCTGTTTATACTTGATAGAAGCCCGCTCTGCGTTGGCAGCAAGCTGCTCCATATCCGAAGCATGTTTACATTCGTCTTCGAGCGACTGAACATTCACGCTACGTCCGCCCGCCATATAACGCTCCAATAATCGATGCACCATCAAGTCGGGATAACGACGTATGGGAGAAGTAAAGTGGGTATAATAGTCGAAAGACAACCCGTAGTGACCGATATTTACAGTCGTATAGACCGCCTTCGCCATGGCTCGTATAGCTATCGTCTCCACCAAATTTTCTTCCGGCTTTCCTTGTACGTTGGCCAACAAACTATTAATACCCTTCGAAAGGTCTGCTTTGCTACCCTCGGTCTTGATTTTATAACCGAAGCGGGTGATAAAAGCGGCGAACGAAGCCATCTTGTCGGGATCGGGCAAGTCGTGTACCCGATAGACAAACGCTTTGGGCTTTTTCCCGTCTTTGGGTTTACCGATAAATTCTGCTACCGTGCGATTCGCCAAAAGCATAAACTCTTCGATCAGCTTGTTCGCTTCCTTAGATACCTTGAAATAAACCCCTATCGGCTTGCCACTTTCATCTATGTCGAACTTAACCTCATGACGGTCGAAATTGATAGAACCGTTGTCAAAACGGCGCTTCCGCAGCTTCTGCGCCAAATCGTTCAAAGCCAATATTTCCTCTTTATAATCCCCTTCTCCGGTCTCTATCACCTCTTGCGCCTCCTCATAAGCAAACCGGCGATTAGACCGAATCACCGTACGGGCGATATGCGACTTCTGAACCTCGGCATTACCGTTCAGCTCGAAAACACAAGAGAACGTAAGTTTATCCTCGTCGGGACGCAACGAACAGATTTCGTTGCACAATCGTTCGGGCAACATCGGCACGACACGATCCACCAGATAAACCGAGGTTCCCCGGCTTTCGGCCTCCTTGTCGATGATACTGCCGGGTTTTACATAATAACTCACGTCGGCTATATGCACGCCAACCTCCCAATTTCCGTTCGATAATCGGCGGATAGAAAGGGCATCGTCGAAATCTTTGGCATCCTTCGGGTCTATGGTAAATGTCGTTACCTGCCTGAAATCTTCCCGTGCGGCAATCTCCTCGTCGGTTATCGCGTCAGGAATCTTATTAGCCGCTTTTTCCACTGCTTCGGGGTAACGATACGGCAATCCGAATTCCGCCAATATGGCATGTATTTCGGTATTGTTTTCTCCGGCAGGTCCCAATATATCCACGACCTCTCCATACGGATTGCGGGCCCGATCGGGCCATTCGGTGATACGCACGACGGCCTTATCTCCGGTTTTTCCGCCTTTAAGTGCCGTTTTCGGAATAAATATATCATTTGCCAACACCTTGTTATCGGTCAGCAGGAATGCAAAATGTTTCTGCACCTCCAACGTTCCGACAAATATTTGGGGAGTCTTTTCGACAATCTCGACCACCTCGCCTTCGGCATCGTGCCCTCTGCGCTTGGCATAGACCAATACCCTCACCCGGTCGCCGTCCATCGCATGCATGGCATTACGCTCGGCGATGAATATCGACTCATCGTCATCGGTAATCACATGATTTTTCCCATTGACACGCCGTTCGAACCGACCTATAACCTCCGTTCCCCGACTGTTCGCCTTGTATTTGCCCGGAGAAACTTCTATCAGAAAATTCTGCTCCGCCATGCCTTCGAGCAACTGGAATACCATCTGTTTTTGAGGTGTAGTAGTAGCTCCAACCCCATGTGCGACCTGTTTGTAATTAAACGCCCGCTTCCTGTCTTGGTTGAAGAATTCGACCACCGAGGCCAACATATCTTCTTTCTTGATTCTCTTTGAACCTTTCCTTTTTCCTTGTTTCATGATATAGGGGTTTTAACATTGTTCTTAATGATACGGAAAACGGAGTAAACGGTAAAAACATCGAACTTCTCCCGACGAATACCAAGCGTACCCTGCCCGCATTTCAGTATAACAAAGATAACGGAAATAAAGACAGAAACAAATTTTATTCATAAAGCTGTTTCAAATTTTTTCAACGATGTATTTGAAGCGATTTGTAAAAATTTTAATAATATAACAAATTAAAACGAACCCATGACGACTCGTTTACACCATTAAAATTTTTTATAACTTTGTGCCCGCTTCGGGAATTACCGTTACACAAGTCGATACAAAAATTCCAAAGATTACGAAAATGAAAAAAATCCAATCTGTTTTTATCATTCTCTTAACCGTTTTCCACCTGTCCGCCCAAATGAATCAAGGGAAATACGTCCCTTTCCATTTCAGTTTCATACCACCACTAAGCTCCAATGGAATAAATGCATCGCAATACACCAACGGAGCCTCTTTCAGTATATTGGCAGGTATGTCTGCTAACGAAAGGAATTTTACATTTGCCTCGATCAGTAATGTCATAGCCAATGAAGCCCGGGGATTACAGTTTGCCGGCATATCCAATTATATAGGCAAACAGGGACAAGGTGTCGCCTTCGCCGGAATGACCAATATTACCAAAGGAACTTACAAAGGTGTACAACTCGCCGGAATCACCAATTATTCGGCGGGAGAATCGAGAGGCATCGCTCTTGCCGGATTGAACAACGCCATAAATGGAAATTTCAAAGGTGTACAATTTGCCGGATTACTCAATACCTCGAAAGATATAACCGGCCTGCAATTCGCAGGGCTCCTTAATATCGCCGGGAAAGTCCGAGGAGTACAATTCGCCGGACTTCTTAATATCGCCGAAGAAAGCGATTGCCCCATTGGGCTCGTCAATATAGTCAAGCGCGGAGAGATGGGCATAGCCCTCACTTATGACATATTGGGTAACGGTATCGTCTCGTTCCGCTCAGGAGGGAAATACACATACGGTATTATCGGTTTCGGATATAACCACAAATTACCCGGCAACAACAAGACCGTTGCGGAAGCTGGATACGGTGTACACATACCTTGTTACTCTTGGTTTCAGATAAACAATGAATTTAAAGTAACTTCCACGGCAACCTCCGATAAACCCTTTTTAAACGCAAGTTATTCCTTGCTACCTTCGTTCAAAATAAAAAAGCACTATAACATATTCGGCGGAGCGAGTCTCAATTATTCGACAACCACCGAGATGGACAACCAAACGCTATTTCCGCAGAACAACTTGTGGAAAAAGCACACCGACAATCGGCTGCAACAACTGTTCATCGGCTATCTGGTAGGCATTCAATACATCTTTTAGCAACCGGTCGCTACTCTTTCATCGATGTTCTCATGGAACGGAGACGGATTATCTCCTGAAAAAAATTTTTATCGTTACTTCGGTAAATTTAAATTCTGAAAACAATAAATTCACTATTTTTGTATAAAACGAAAATAGATACGCCTCGGTACAATCAACCGGATTTGCTTTTACTTTCGGCCTGTACTATCTTTGCAAAACAAATAAAGTGAAATCCATGACTGCCCTACTCGACCTCAGGGAACATCTACCGATAACCAATCCCACGTGGATATTCTTTCTCGTGCTCTGTATCATTTTATTCGCCCCCGTATTGTTGAATAAACTGAAAATACCTCATCTCATCGGCATGATTCTGGCCGGTATTCTCATCGGTGAGCATGGATTCGATATCTTGGCCCGCGACAGCAGTTTCGAATTGTTCGGACAGGTGGGGCTCTACTACATCATGTTCTTAGCCGGCTTGGAAATGAACATGGAAGATTTTCCGGCTATACGGGGCAAAGCCATCGTATTTGGGATACTCGCCTTTATCATTCCTATCGTCTTGGGCTTTTTCAGCAACATACTCATCTTGAAATATGGTATTGTCTCTTCCATCTTGCTGGCGAGTATGTACGCCTCGCACACCCTCATTTCCTATCCCATCGTTACCCGATACGGAGTCTCCCGGCACAGATGCGTCAGCATAGCCGTAGGGGCCACTGCCATTACCGACAGTCTCACCCTACTGGTTCTCGCCATCGTCGGAAGCATGTACAGAACCGACAGTGTAGGCAGTTGGTCTTGGTTGGAATTAATTCTTAAAGTCTCTCTGATGGGACTTTTCATCATCTACTCCTTCCCTCGCATCGGACGTTGGTTTTTACGGAAATATGAAGACGGTATCGTGCAATTCATCTTCATTCTGGCAATGGTTTTCCTCGCTGCCGGTTTAATGGAACTGGTCGGAATGGAAGGCATACTTGGAGCATTCTTTGCGGGACTGGTATTGAACCGCCTCATTCCCCCGGTCTCTCCTTTAAGGAATTACCTCGAATTTGTCGGTAACGCCCTATTCATTCCCTATTTCCTCATCGGCGTAGGTATGCTAATCGATGTACGAGTATTTTTCGGCCATATAGAATCTATGAAAGTAGCCGCCGTAATGACCCTCATGGCCCTTAGTACCAAATGGATTGCAGCATGGACCACCCAGAAAATCTACGGCATGAAGAAAATCGAACGGCAACTGATGTTCGGACTAAGTAATGCTCAGGCAGCGGCAACTCTCGCAGCCGTTCTTGTAGGATACAACATCGTTTTACCGGACGGTAGCCGTCTGCTCAACGACGACGTCCTCAACGGTACGATCGTGCTTATTCTCATTACATGCATCATCAGTTCGATAACGACCGACATTGCTGCCCGAAAAATGGCTTTGAGCGAATTGCCGCCCGACGATACGCAATCGGGTACGGACAACGAAAAAATACTCATTTCATTCAGTAATCAGAAAAACGTTAAAAACCTTATCTACTTGGCCTTACTCGTCAGCAACCCTAAAAAGATACACGGGCTGGTCGGGTTACACGTAATGTATGATAATTGCAGTGAAACAGACCGCGAACAAGGGAAAAAACTTTTACTGCAAGCACAAGAAGTCGCGGCAAAAGCAGACGTAACGCTACAAACTCAAAACCGGTTAGCGACTAACTTATCAAACGGAATACTTCATGCTTCGAAAGAAAACGATGCCTCCGAGATTATCGTCGGACTACATATACGAGCCACACAAGACGAATCGTTCTTCGGCCCCGTACTGCTCAATCTACTGAACAAAATGGATCGTCAAATCATGATTCTCCATGCCGTCACGCCGATAAACAGAGTGCACAACATTCATGTCGCTATCCCGGAAAATGCAGAATATGAAGCTGGATTTTACCGGTGGACAGAACGCATCGCCCGAATGGGAGAGAATACAGGCCGGCGGATTTTCTATCACGGCCACACCAAAACCCTGTCTCTAATACAAGCCTATCTGCAACGCTATCATACCAGCGTATTATACGAAATGCAGGAAACCGACGGAGGCAACGAATTAAAGCGTCTATCAACAGAATTGCAACCCGACGACCTCATGGTAATCATCATGGCCCGACACGGCTCTGTTTCTTTCCGGCCTTCGCTCGAACACGTTCCGCATCAAATCAATGCCTATTACACAGATAAAAATTTCATATTACTCTTCCCCGACAGCTATGCTCCTGCTTCTCCCGAACTTACGTTCATAGAGCTACACGGTACACGAGGAACTTATGAAAAGAAAAAAGGCTGGCTCGATTTCCTGTGGAAAAAAGAAGAACAAAATTAAGAAGCTGTTTTAAATTTATTCCGAGACAGATTGAGACCTATGTTGAAGCAGATTGGAGTCCGAGATTTTTGTCAATAGCGGGCTATTGACAAAAATCAAGGGGTTCAAGATGCGAGACAGGAGCTCAATATGGCCAGAACATACCTGCTTGAAATGATAATATTATTTCTCAATAAATTTATAAAACAGCTTCTAAGATTCAAGAAGAAAATCGAATTTCCCATGCCGCAACAGAAAGCGGTTTCGAAAATATTCACGAGAACAAAAAAGACACAACCGACCAGATCGCAATCACGAATTCAGAGAATCGTAAGCAATCCGAATCCCATACCCAAATAAAGAAACATAGTTATCAACGACCAAGCGAAACGAGCTTTGACAAATGGCTCCTGCCTCTCTTTACAACGGGAAGGATAGCGCAATACTCCCGCCATAGGCAAAATAAACAAAATAGCTGTAACCCATTGCAACCACACAATGTCGTAATACAGTCCCAACAAAAATGTACCGAAGACAAAAAATGCCGCCAGCTCCATATACCCTAAGCTATTCAACGCTTTCCGTTCCATAACGAATCCCTATCCATCGATAAACCGACAGGGAAAAACATTCCCCTATCGATACCATTTTCAAATCCTTCTATTTAAAACAGAGTCAGCCCGATTTCATATCGGGCTGACCTATATCGCATCGAATTAAGCGTCGATATTGGCATAAGTCGCATTAGATTCTATAAACTCGCGACGCGGACCTACGTCCTCGCCCATCAACATCGAGAATACGCGATCGGCCTCGGCTGCATTGTCGATGGTCACCTGTTTGAGAATCCGGTTCTCGGGATCCATCGTCGTCTCCCACAACTGGTGCGGGTTCATCTCGCCCAAACCTTTGTATCGTTGAGTCTCCATCAACTGTTCGTTCCCCTCGCAATATTTCAAGCAGAACTGATCTTTTTGTTGGTCGGTCCAGCAATATTCCTCGGTTTTACCCCGCTTACTCTTACATTTGTACAAAGGGGGCGTCGCCAAATAAACATACCCCTGTTCCAACAACGGACGCATACGACGGAAAAAGAACGTCAACAACAATGTGGCAATGTGCGCCCCGTCCACATCGGCATCGGTCATAATAATGATTTTATGATAGCGCAATTTCTCGATATTCGCCTCTTTCGAATCTTCTTCCGTCCCGATAGTCACCCCCAAAGCCTTGAACATATTACTGATTTCCTGACTTTCGAAGACCTTGTGATCCATCGCTTTTTCCACATTCAATATCTTACCGCGCAACGGTAGAATAGCTTGGAACATACGGTCACGACCTTGTTTGGCAGAACCTCCTGCCGAATCCCCTTCGACAAGGAATATCTCGCAATCCTCAGGGTTACGCGAAGAACAATCCGCCAATTTACCGGGCAATCCGCCACCCGAAAGAGGAGACTTGCGTTGAACCATCTCACGTGCCTTGCGAGCTGCATGACGCGCTGTGGCGGCGATAATCACCTTCTCGACAATTGTTTTCGCCTGAGCCGGATGTTCTTCCAAATAATTTGCCAAAGCCTCGCTCACAGCCGTGTCCACAGCCCCGATAACCTCGCTATTGCCCAACTTCGTTTTGGTCTGTCCCTCGAATTGTGGCTCCATCACTTTCACCGAAATAACGGCGGTAAGCCCCTCTCGGAAGTCATCGCTGCTGATTTCCACTTTCACTTTTTCAAGCATCTTGGAATCCTCGGCATACTTCTTCAAAGTACGGGTCAATCCCCGACGGAAACCCGTCAAGTGAGTTCCCCCCTCGATGGTATTGATATTGTTCACATACGAATAGACATTCTCGTTATACGTCGTGTTGTACGTCATAGCGACCTCCACAGGCACTCCCTGACGCTCGGTAGCGATATGAATCACATCGTCGATAAGATGCTCCTTATTCGAGTCGATATAACGAACGAACTCCTTTAATCCTTCCTTTGAATAGAACACCTCTTTACGATACTCGCCGGCATCGTTAGTCGTCCGTTTATCCGTCAGCGAAAGGGTAATCCCCGCATTCAGATAAGCCAAATCGCGCAAACGATTCGCCAAAATATTATAGTCGTAAACCGTAACAGAAAAAATCGAATCGTCTGGACGGAAGATAATCGTCGTACCCGTCTCTTCGGTCTCTCCTATAATTTCCACATCGTGCAAAGGTTTACCACAAGAATACTCTTGCATATAAATCTTTCCGTTCCTGCGAATCTCAGCACGTAAATAAGTCGAAAGAGCATTTACGCACGATACACCCACACCGTGCAAACCACCGGAAACTTTATAAGACCCCTTATCGAATTTACCACCGGCATGCAATACCGTCAAAACCACTTCAAGAGCCGATTTATGCTCTTTCTCGTGCATATCGACAGGAATACCGCGACCGTTATCGACAACCCTGATAGAATTATCTTCGTTGATATATACCTCGATATGAGTGGCATATCCGGCAAGAGCTTCGTCGATAGAGTTATCGACAACCTCATACACCAAATGATGCAACCCTTTTACACCGATATCGCCGATATACATAGCAGGGCGTTTACGAACGGCCTCTAAACCTTCAAGCACCTGAATACTATCGGCTGAATAACTTTTGTTTTCTGTTTCTTCTGACATATTATCCGAATCTTTTTTGTTTTTATGAGCTATCCCTGCGCTATTCTTATTAACAGAAAATCAACAGGAAACACTTAAAATCCGGCTCAAACAGCCGGATTTCCACCAACAAACAAAAATACACAAAAAAGTTGGAATAGCGAAATAATCCGGGTGGAAATAATCACACCGACGTTTCTCTCAAATCATAGCCCCGACCAGACATTGTGAATCCAAACAGCAAATTCAAACATAAGGATAAAAACAAAAACCCATCTGACAGAAAGCACCTTATTCACAAAAAGATATAAATCATATACACTATGAACCTGAAAAATGACATCAATCAATAACAGGAAAGGAAATGAAAACAATAAATCCACTGGGGTGATTTTAAAAATTAACCCTCTCGCCCATCGCCCCCCTATACCGTTATGCGACACAACAGGAGAATTAATATAAACAGACTGATGAGATGTCGTTTTCGCCCCCTCCTTCTCTACGTGCCACCTCCCCTATTGTATATTCCCATTAATCATTATAAATTTGAAAAAGAAAGACATCAGAGTATGACATAAGTCCGACTCCCATTTGGTCCACGAGACCGAGCCATATGTTCCGTCCCCATACTCTTTACATATGGCTGCGCCGTGCCCCGTAGCTTTACGGGGTGTTTTGTTATGCAAAATATAGGGGAGGTGTCACGTAGTGACGGAGGGGTTGGAAAAATTATATAATCTTTGATTGGAAGGTTAGAAGTATAAAAGGACAATTCTCACTGATTTTTACTGTACCGAGGTAATTCCCATCAAAAAAAAGACACCCCATGACAAAGATACCACATATCTAAACAAAAAAATGCGACAGAAAAATCTGTCGCATTCGTAGCCCATAGGAGAATCGAACTCCTCTTTCAAGAATGAAAATCTTGCGTCCTAGCCGATAGACGAATGGGCCATACCTATCCCCGACAAGGAAAACCTTGCCGATTTTAATTTCAAGGAATTACAACTTATTAACGTGTAAAGCCAATTTCGATTTCAAGTTAGCAGCTTTGTTCTTATGAATCACATTCTTTTTAGCCAACTTATCCAACATCGAACTAACTTTTACATACAAAGCGGCAGCTTCTTCCTTCACAGTAGTAGCACGCAATTTACGAACGGCATTACGAGCAGTCTTTGCATAGTAACGGTTACGCAAATTTCTCACTTGTGTTTGTCTGATTCTTTTTTCCGACGATTTATGATTTGCCATCTCAATAGTCTCCTAATAATTATATTTTTATATTCGTAGCCCATAGGAGAATCGAACTCCTCTTTCAAGAATGAAAATCTTGCGTCCTAGCCGATAGACGAATGGGCCCTTGATAAAAATGCGCCTTAGATATATAAAGTAAGGCGCCCTTTCCAAATGCGAGTGCAAATATAGAGCTGTTTTTTGAATTGACAAAATTTTTACCTAAAAATCTTTCATTTACCTTTCTATCGCATACAATCTGCACAGACTTTCCCGCTCGAACAGGAACTACTGCCCCTAAAAACTACTACGATCTACATTAGTAATTTTTATTATAGGCTCTACCCCATATTAAAAAACTACTTGCCGCTGTTACCCTGCATTATAATAGCCTCCGATCTCCCTTTTCGTTTTAGCGGCCAGCCCTATTCAATCCTGCGGGCATAGTCAATGCTGCCCCCGCTAACATCGCCGTTTTAAGAAATCCACGACGACCGATTTCCGTTTTATTTATCTCTTTCATATCGATTATTTTTTCAACTCTTTTATAATCCGAGCAGGATTACCTGCGACAACTGTCATAGGCGGCACATCTTTGGTCACCACACTATTCGCCCCCACGATAGCCCCGTATCCTATTCTCACTCCGGGGAGAATCGTAGCATTGATTCCGACCCAAACTCTATCTTCAAGAACAACAGGGCGACCATAAGTCGCATCCCGATTTTCCGGTTCGGGATCATGATTAATAGTAATAATATTTACTTTCGGTCCCAAAAAGACATTTTCACCGAGAGTAATACCCCCTCGTCCGAAAAACGTACAACACTGTTGAATAAAGCAACCTTTCCCTATTTTTATGTGTTTCCCATAATCCACATAAAACGGAGGCAACAAAGTAATAGATTCGTCCACTTCACACCCAAGAATTACACTCAATATCCGACGAACCTCATCGGGTGTATGATAACCGGTATTCAATTCGGTCGCCATTTTCATAGTATCCCAAATGGCATTTATCAATTCATCGTATCCCGGATCCGACGGGGAAACCATCTCTCCGTTCAGATCTCTTTCAAAAATAGTATGAGCATTCATAATAATCTGTTTTATATCCGTTACAAAGTTAAAAAGAAAGCCCCGTGGCGACTTTGCCACAGGGCTCAAAACTCTTTGTCATAAAGCTCGATTCATCGAGATAACGGCTTTCACAGACTTTCCTTTTTACCATTTTCAACAACCTGCTTAGCCCATTCGGTAGCCACCGCAACGCCTCCGTTGAGTAACTTGCCGTCGTTCCAAGTCACGTTTGGATAAAGTTTCCTGAGCTGTCTTACACTATGGGCTATCGAACTTCCTCCGGAAGTAGCGAACGGGATAACGGTTTTACCGGAAAAATCGTATTTTTCAAGAAACGTATTGACCGGACGCGGACACAAGTCCCACCAAATAGGATAGCCGAGAAATACGATATCGTAATCTTTCATATCGAGAGGCTCCCCAGCCAGTTCGGGGCGAGAATCCTCGTCGGCCATTTCGACCGAACTCCGGCTCGACTTGTCATTCCAATCGAGATCGGCCGAAGTATAGGCCTCGGCAGGAGTAATCCGGTAAAGCCGGCCATCGACCGCACCGGCAATAGACTCTGCCACCCTCCCGGTAGTTCCGGTACAAGAAAAATAGGCCACAAGAATTTTCTTACTCACCGGTTCGGTGGTATCTGTCGCCTGTCGTTGAGTTTGTGACGAACAACTAAAACTGAGAATACTCATAAGTATCAATACTATCTGTTTCATACTATATTCATTTTGAAATAAACTACAAGCCGAGAAAAAGACAAACTTGTTCGAGCTATTTCGAGGCTCAGCGTTGATGACGGACAACGCCCGAATATTCCTCTTCGCTCACAGGTTCGAGCCACTCATTGCTCTTGTTTTCGCCGGGAGCCTCTATGGCGAGATGCGAGAACCAACTGTCAGGCGCAGCTCCGTGCCAATGCTTCACACCGGCCGAGATATAAACCGCATCGCCGGGGAAAAGCTCCACCGGTTCTTTTCCCCATTCCTGATAATAGCCTCTGCCACCCACGCACACAAGTATTTGACCTCCGCCTTTGGTAGCTTTGTGTATGTGCCAATTATTACGGCAACCGGGCTCGAAAGTAACGTTCGAAATGGGAATACCTTCTGTCACGACAGGCGCGAGATAGCTTTGACCGATGAAATATTTGGCATACGCATCGTTAGGTTTGCCGACAGGAAAAATAATGGATTGAGCATACGCATCGAGCGAACAGGCAGTAGTACTATCCGCACAGTCTACCCACACCTCTTTGGCCATACGAAACGCCGCCCATGCTTTGGGCCAACCAGCATAGAACGCAGCGTGAGTAAGAATTTCAGCGATTTCAGTTTTGGTCACCCCGTTCTTCTTGGCCGATTCAAGATGATACTTGAACGAAGAATCTGTCAACCCCTGTGACATGAGAGCAACGACAGTCACGATAGAGCGGTCACGAAGCGAAAGCAAATCGTTACGACTCCATACCTCTCCAAAAAGAATATTGTCATTCAAATGCGCAAACTCGGGAGCGAACTCACCAAGCGCATCATGTCCGGCTGTCTGTCGGACTTTCTCTTGTGATTTTGTCATAATCGGAAATATTAAAATTGACAATAAAACCCATAAAACTACTTTTGTTTTCATACCCTATGATTTTAATTGAACACTACAAAATACCAGTTCTCCAACCCATCATATAGAAATCAGGCAAATGGGAAATCGGAAACAGACAGACATCAGTCTCCATCGATCATCGTCTATTTCCGCACGATGTACAAAGGTACGAAACAGATCTCGCAACGATTTTGCTATAAAGCTCAAATCTATTTGCCATAAAGCTCACCCTGCCACGATGGTGCGACCCCATAGATCTCTTTATACACTTTGGAAAAATGCGACAGATTCTTAAAGCCTACATCGAAGCAAGCCTCCGTAACTTTCTTTTTCCCCGACCGAATTAAATCATGCGCCGCTTCAAGACGTCGTCTGATAATCCATTTCTGAGGCGTCAAATCGCTCACTTTGGCAAAATCCCGTTTAAAAGTAGCCAAACTACGCCCTGTATAACTGGCGATTTCTTTCATCGAGAGATCGCACATATAATTCTCGTTCAAGTAATCGAGAATATCGATTTTCCACGGTTCCACGAAATCGAATAACGATGCATACAGATTACGGTCGGTATTGAGCAAGACATACACACCTTCGATCATCTTCAATTTCAAAATCTTTTCCGAGGGTTTCTCCCCAGCATCGAAATACGGAATAACCGACTCGAACAAAGAGCGGATATCCGGTCTATTTTTCGGCAAGAGGAGCAAGCTCGCTTTCTCTCGTTTGGAGTCGATTGGAATCTGCTGCCGATCGAGTGTTTGGTAAAACTCCCTCAAAAAAGCCTTCGAAAATTTCAACACAATGGAACGATAAGGCTCACCCTTCCCGACCCTCTTTTGCAACCACATTCGGTTATCACGCCGCATAAAGGCACAATCTCCCGGATACAAAACGGTTTTCTTTCCACGTTCCTCGATCTCCAATCTACCGGAACACTGATAAATGAGCGTATGTTCCCGATTTTCATGAGCACACTCCCGATCATCGGCAAAATAACTCGCTATAAGCACATTCGAGCAATCGAATACATCTAACTGTTCCATATCATCAGCCTTTTATATGGACAAATATAATGCATTGTATCTGTACAATATTTGCTGTGAAGCTCAATTTTCACACTCCCGATACAACCACTGCTCCCGAATAAATAAAATCAATGCGCCGAACCAGTACCGGCCTTTGGATAAAACAACTATTTTTGTAGAAAAATTTACCGGGAGAATGCTCGAAAAAACATTAGGAATAGTACTGCACATCATTCCCTATAACGACAAAATATCGGTAGCCCATTTGTACACCGAACAATATGGCCGATCTTCCTATCTTATTCCACAAGGGGGTGGGAAAAAAGCTCGCATGTTTCGGTCCCTCTTCATGCCGTTCTCTATTTTGGAACTTGATATAGACTACCGGAACAGCCGGGAATTGCAAAAAATCATCGAAGCGCGCACGGTTTTACCTCTTCAAAACATCTATTCCGATCCGGTAAAAAATGCAGAAGCGCTCTTTTTATCCGAAGTCCTCTGTCAAACCATAAAAGAACCCGAACCCAATCTCCCGCTTTTCGCCTTCATCGCCCGTTCCATTCAAGTCCTTAATATAATGGAAGAAGGTAAAGCCAATTTTCATCTCTGTTTCCTGCTGCAATTATGCAGTTTTCTCGGGTTCAGCCCCAACATGGAAACCTATCGACCCGGATATTTTTTCGACATGTTGAACGGCATTTTTTCCCCCTCGCGCCCCATTCACACCTACACACTCGATGCCCGCGAAGCCGAAGTTTTCGCCCGTCTCACCCGTATGGATTTCAATAATCTTCGCCACTTCAAATTCAATCGGGGAGAGAGAAACGCCATACTCGACCGAATCTTAACATACTACCGGCTACACCAACCCGACATTTCGGAACTCCGGTCTCCCGAAATATTACGAGCCATATTCGACTAATATGCTGCAAAGGTTGACTATTACAAAATTTTATACTACTTTTGTCGACCGAAATGCCCTTGTAGTTCAATGGATAGAACGGAAGTTTCCTAAACTTTAAATCCGAGTTCGATTCTCGGCGAGGGTACAAAAAAAGGAATCCGAATCCGGATTCCTTTTTTGTATTTATACGCTTACCTTTATTTTGCAGCGGCTTCTTTGGCAGCCTTTTTAGCGATACTACGTCGTTGGATTTCGTAAGCAATCGGAGTAGCCACGAACAAGGTCGAAGCCGTACCGACAATCACACCGAACAACATAGCAAATGTAAAGCTACGAATAACATCGCCACCCAAAATAAAGATACACAACAATACGATAGCCGTACTTAATGAAGTATTAAGAGTACGAGTCAACGTACTATTCAAAGCATCGTTAATAACGAGTGCACGGTCTCGTTTCGGATATAAACCCTTCACTTCACGAATACGGTCGAATACTACCACCGTATCATTTACCGAGTAACCGATTACCGTCAATATAGCTGCAATAAACGACTGATCCATCTCCATAGAGAAAGGTAATATACCATACAGCAAAGAATACAGCCCAATGATAGAGAACGCAGTAAAGGCCACAGAAGCCAACGTACCCACACTAAACGAAATATCACGGAATCGCAACAAGATGTAAAGAGCCATCGCTATCAACGAAAGAATGACAGCCCAGAATGCCCCCACCTTAATATCATCGGCAATGCTCGGTCCTACTTTCTGACGACTTTGAATCATATTTTCAGTAAACTCTTCATAAGAAGCATCCCCTAAAACACTCTTCATTCCCTCATAAAGTTTCGTCTCGATCTCTTTATCTATATTTTCATCTTGATCAGCAATACGATAGTTGGTCGAAATACGCACCTGATCGTCGCTCGTGATAGTTATCACCGAAAGAGAACTACCCTCGAAAGCTGGTTTCAGCATCTCACTGATTTCAACCGGTTTCACCGGTTTATCAAAACGAACTACATAATTACGACCACCCGAAAAATCAATACCCTGATTCAAACCTCTGATTGCCAAAGAACCTACCATAACTACAATGATAGCAATAGCAACCGTAAATCCGATTTTGCGCATACCGAGGAAATTAATTCTCGTATTCGTAAGCAAATTCTTGGATATGCGGGTCGTAAATGTAAGATTATTGAATTTACCTCTATTCAAACCGGCCTCGAAGATAAGGCGGGTAATGAAAATAGCCGTAAAGAACGAAGTAAGAATACTAACGATCAATGTCGTAGCAAAACCCTTGATAGGACCTGTCCCGTATACCAATAGAATGAAACCGGTAATAATCGTAGTCAAGTTCGAGTCGAAAATCGCGGAGAAAGCATGCTTGTAACCATCGGCGATAGAAGATTTCAAACTCTTGCCCAAACGAAGCTCCTCTTTGGTACGCTCGAATATTAGCACGTTGGCATCGACAGCCATACCCATCGACAAAACGATACCGGCAACACCCGAAAGCGTGAGCACCGCTTGTAACGAGGCCAAAATACCCATCGTGAAAAACAAGTTACATATAACACCGAAACTGGCGATAAGACCCGGAGTAGCCCCATACATCATGATCATATAGATCATCAGCAAGATGATAGCGGCGACAAACGAAATCACACCGCTTTGGATAGCTTCCTGTCCCAACGAAGGACCGATAATATCCTCTTGAACAATAGTCACGGCAGCAGCCATCTTACCCGACTTCAACACGTTAGCCAAGTCCTTAGCCTCTTCGGGAGAGAAACCTCCGGTAATCTGCGAACTACCGCCCGAAATAGCCGAGTTGACATTGGGGAAAGAATATACCTGATTATCCAACACGATAGCAATCGCATTGCCGATATTGTCACGAGTAAGTTTTTCCCATACTTTGGCTCCCTCGGCATTCATGGTCATGCTCACCACAGAACCCTGTATCTTATCGAAGTCGTCACGAGCATCGGTTATTACATCGCCACCTAACGGAGCCTTGCCGCCTTTACCGGCTTTCAATGCGATAAGCTGATACATGGTTTGCTTTTCATCGATGGCTTTTACCGTCCAGCGGAGAATGAGGTCGCTCGGAAGAATATCGCGGGCGATTTTGCTTGCCAACATGGCATTCCCCGCTGCCGTATCGTTCTTATTGACAATACCAATAACCGGAGATCCTCCGTAACTTTGTGTATAATTCATCAACGAAAGCAACGGATTCTGTTTACGGATACGCTCCATAGTTTCGGCTTCCGATGCCTCCTGCTGTAATTTTTTCTTCAACGACGAAGCCGTGCTGTCAGCTGCAACGGCTGCGGTATCGGGCGTAGCCTCGGCAACGACCGGAGCTTCTTCCTCTGCCGGCTCTTGCGCAGCATTGGCCGCAGCGATAGCGTTATTTACGGCATCGAGTTTCGGAGCAAGTTGTTCCAGTTTATACGTCTCCCAAAATTCGAGGTTAGCACTACCCTGCAACAATTTCCTCACACGCTCGGGTTCTTTGATACCCGGCAGCTCGATAAGAATAAGACCGTCCTTTTCCAACTTTTGAATATTGGGAGCGACCACACCGAAACGGTCGATACGAGTACGCAATACGTTGTACGAGTTATCCACCGCGCTATTCAATTCTTCGCGAAGAATTGAGATTACCTCGTCGTTAGTCGATCTGGGGGTTATTTTATCTTTTAACTGGAAAGTGCTGAAAATAGCCGAAAGTCTCACATTCGGATCTATCTTTTTGTATTCGTTGTAGAACGAAACAATAAAGTCGTTGTTCCCGGCCTGAGCAGCCTGAGCGGCAGCGATAGCTGCGTTGAAGTTAGGATCCGGGTTATTATTCGACAAAGATTTGAGCACGTCTGCCACAGAAATTTGCAGCGTTACGTTCATACCTCCTTTCAGGTCAAGACCCAAACCTATTTCCATTTCACGGCATTGCTGATACGTGTAATACCACCAATACACCTTTTCCGTAGAGATAGAGTCGATATAATGTTTATACTTAGCCTCATCGCCCGCAGCATACTCTTTCGCCTTATTATTGTAAATAGCGGTTACAACCGAAAACGAAAGATAGAACAAACAGATAAGTGTAAGCAAAACCGCAACGACTCTAATAAATCCTTTGTTTTGCATGTGACTATTACTTTATTTTTTGTTTAATGAATTTCGTATTTTTATCAAGGTGCAAAGATATATTATTTTTTCACAGAAGCCCAAAATTATTCGATTTATTTATTATTAGCGTTTTTTACACCGATAAAGCACAATCCCCCAAAGAAACATGAAAAAGAAAACGGTTATATCTTTTTCAAGATTTAATATTATTTTTGTACTTCGGTTATAACCCGAGGTTCATGCCCCGATCGAAGTGCCGCATTTCCTATATTTCGATGTGACGGCAAATCGATTATTAACCCTATAAGTTATGCCCAATTATATGAACAAAATAGGAGGAAAGCCACAAGAGCGTAGTTCAAATATCGAACTTCTGAGAATACTTTCGATGTTCTTGGTTCTGATGATTCATTATATCCCCTCCCGAACACTGCCGACACACGACACATTGGCCCACGATACGCTCGGCACACTGTTCGATCTCGAATTGCGTAGTATCAGCTTCGTCTGTGTCAATTGTTTTATTCTCATCTCCGGGTACTTCGGTATCCGTTGGAAATTAAAATCTTTCTCCAACCTCCTTTTTCAAATATTGTTCTGGGCGATCGTATGCCCTGTTATCGTATTCGCCGCGACCGATTCCCTCAACATGACCGACCTATTCAAGACATTATATCACAACACATTCTCCCGCTGGTTTATCGAAGCGTACATCGGACTGTACATACTGGCCCCGATGATAAACCGCTTCATCGAAAAATCGACACATCGGGAGTTGGGTATATTCATTCTTGCTTTTTATCTGTTCAGCACCTTGTTCGGCTACTTGGGAAAAGCCTATGACTTCAACAAAGGCATGAGCATCATCAGCCTCGTGGGGCTATATTTGATAGGAGCCTATCTCCGCCGGAAACAAGACGGCATATTCGATCTCTCGAAATACGTCTATTTAGGTGTTTACCTCGTTACCGGATTCATTATGGTAGCCATCGCCGCCCTCATCTTGAAAGCAGGATTCACGATTACCCCTTATAGCTACCTCAACCCCCTTATCGTTCTCGAATCCATAGCCCTGTTCTTGTTCTTCAAAAAACTAAATATCGGTAGCATAAAATGGATCAACTATATCGCAGTTTCCTCGTTCGCCGTATATTTAATCCATAACGACCTCTCCATTAAACCCCTATACTGCGCAGCATGCGACTATATCGAAGCGCGTTACACTCCATCATTCCCGTATGCCTTGCTGTTTATGGTGGGAGTATTCATCGTATCGGTAATGGCAGATAAAGTCCGGCTGTTCATATACAAACATACGCTATTGAAACTATTAAAATAAAAAAATTATACCCTCTCCTCGCCCGTCGGGGTGTGGGAGAGAGCAAGCAAAAAGGGAGAAGGTTATATAACTCCTACTTGCTGCACAAAAATGCTAAACTATAAAATAAAAAGTACCACCCTCCTCCCTTGCCGTGTCCCGTAGCATTACGGGGTGTTTTGCAACGCAAAATATAGGGGAGGGGTCCGTAGGACGAAGGGGTTAGCTCTACAAAAAATCCTATATACTATCTTTTTTAGCCCCCCCTTTTCTTAGGAACTCGATTCACCCCCTGTGACGAAAAAATTGAAAATAGGCTGCACATCGGTAAAAATAGGCACACTTGCTTTTGGTCTCGGTTTGCACTATCTTTGTCGCAAATAGATCGATTCGGCAAAACAGAACATAACTTGTTTCTGTTCTTATTTGTACTATCTTTACATAAAATATTCGACGATGAATCCGAAACACCCCCTTTCCACGATAACAGTCTATCGGCTGGTCGCCTCGTTCATTCTGGCGATTTCCATATATTCCTGCGCCAACATGTCGAGACCCGGCGGTGGTCCCCGCGATGAAACACCGCCTGTATTCATCAAGAGCATGCCGGTTCCTAACGCATTGAACGTTTCGAAACAGAAAATCGAAATCGAATTCGACGAAATCATTCAAGTAGACAAACCGTCCGAAAAAGTAATCGTCTCCCCCCCCCAAAAAGATATGCCCGAAATTCGTACTTCGGGACGTAAAATAACCGTGATTCTTAAAGACTCGTTACTACCCAACACGACCTATACTATCGACTTTTCCGATGCCATCATCGACAACAACGAGCGCAATCCGCTCTATGGATTCGCCTACTCCTTTTCGACCGGCCCCAAGATAGACTCTCTGCAAGTTTCGGGAATACTACTCAATGCCCGGGATTTGGAGCCCATAACCGGCATGTTGGTAGGATTACACAGCGACCTCGAAGACTCGGCTTTCCAGAAACTCCCATTAGAAAGAATTGCCAGTTCCGACGAATTAGGTCATTTCACGATACGAAATGTAACACCCGGCAAATACCGTCTATTCGCGCTGAAAGACATGAACCGGGACTACCGCTTCGACAACCCGTCGGAAGATATCGCTTTTCTCGATTCTATCGTTATTCCTTCGGCCGATGTTAAATTACACGTCGACACCATTTGGAAAGACAGCGTCACCATCGACACCATTATCGAATACAACCACACCCATTTCTATCCGAACGATATTCTGCTCACGGCATTCAACGAAGGATTCCAATCTCAATATCTCGACAAAAGCGAAAGAAAAGACCGTCGTAAAATCGACCTTTATTTCAAAGCTCCCGCCGATTCGTTGCCCAAGCTGAAGCCGCTGAATTTCGAGCAAGAAGACTGGGCCATTCTCGAACGCTCGTTCCATAACGACACGCTGCAATACTGGATAAAAGACTCGCTCATTTACAACATGGATACACTTTTATTCACGGCCGAATATCTCCGTACCGACACGTTAAGACAATTGTCTCTCTACAACGATACGCTCAAATTCATCATGAAAAAAGTCAAAGCGCCCAAGAAAAAAGAAAAAAAGAAAGACAAGGACAACGACTCCATCGAAGTTCCCGAAATCCAATTCATGCAAATGAACGCCAAGATAAGCTCTTCTCTCGATGTTTATAAACCGCTTCGTTTTTCCTTTGCCGAACCATTGCAAACATACGATGCAGGGAAAATACATCTGGAACAAAAAAGAGACACCTTGTGGATACCTGTTGCCGACTCCCTGTACACATTCCTCCAAGACTCCATTGCTATCCGGGACTACACACTCACCTACAAATGGACTCCGGGAGAATCCTATCGCATCGTTATGGACTCCACGGCATTCACCAATATTTACGGACTATTCACGAACACCTATAAACAAGAATTCAAAGTCAAAGCCCTCGAAGATTACGCCAATCTGTATCTCTCTATTTCGGGCGTATCCGATTCCGCTTTTGTCGAAATTCTCGATTCAGGAGACAAACCCGTAAGAACGGCCCCGGTCATCAACGGAGGAGCCGAGTTTATGTATATGAATCCGGGTACTTACTACGCCCGCTTATTCATCGACCGTAACGGAAACGGGAAATACGACACCGGAAACTACTCCGAGAAACGACAGCCCGAAGAAGTTTCGTATTACCCACAGGAACTCGAACTGAAAGCCAATTGGGATATAGAACAGGATTGGGACATCTATGCGACACCGGTCGATAAACAAAAACCCGACAAAATAAAGAAAAACAAACCCAAAGAGAAAAAACGCAACTACTGACAATCCTAATAACAAACCGCATGCTACGCCATCGTTATATGAAAAACACCGGGTCGTTACGCCGTATTACTTTCGGGATTCTTTTTTGGAGTATAGCGAACGGAATTTATGCACAAACGACTCCGGATATGCAACCCGAATGGCTATCCTACGATGTCATATACCAACTGGGATTTCTCTGGAAGCGGGCAGCGACAGCTACGCTCCAACTCACCGAATACCCCGACAAATATACATCTGTTTTAAAAGCTCGTACACTCCCCTTTGCCGACAACATATTCAAGGTACGCGACACACTGGTATCCGATATGCAGCGAAACAAAGAACTGCTACCCATTTATTACGCCAAACTCGCTGACGAAAACGGGACTTACCGGAAAGACGAAGTAAATTATACCTACGATGGAAACTCGACCACGGGAAATATCCGCCTATATCGTCCCAAGCGTAACGCCATAGAGGACTATACACTCACCGAACCCGGTATAGTCTACGACATGCTGAGTATCTTTTACGTGATTCGCACCTTCGACTTCCGAGCGATGGAAATGTATCAAATCTATAACACCAAAATTTTCTCCGGTAAAAACCTCGAATACCTCGAAATAGAATATTTGGGACAGGAAATCCTCAAACAAAACAAAAAGGAATACAGCACCTACAAACTTCATTTCCGATTCTATGACAGAACCGGCAAAAAGACCAGCGACAAAATCTCGGCATGGATCTCTACCGACAATAAACGCATACCCTTGAAAGTAGAAGGGAAACTCCCCTTAGGCTCTATGAAAGCCGTGTACACGGGAGAATAGAAACTATCTGTCATTTGGGCAAGAGCTAAAAACTGACCTCCTGCACATGCAGCGTGATAGGGAAGGTATCCGAAAGATGGAAAGGTTAGTTCTACAAAAATCCTATCTTTTTTTAACCCCTCTCATCGTCGCTACCGCTCCTCTATGTCTCCCCTATTGCTCCGCAACTCCCCGTAATACTACGGGACACGGCAGGGGAGAAGAACAAACACAATACACAGGAAAATATTAGCCTCCTCCTCTGTGTTTTGCATAGCAAAATATAGGGGAGGTGTCCGCAGGACGGAGGGGTTAAAAAATATCCATAGCAGAGGACGCATATCAAAACATCACTCTCTCCCTATGTTTCTGTAAAGGAATAGAAAGTACTCACAAAGCAAAAAGAAAGCACAAAAGGCCGATCGAAGTGTCGTTTTTAATCCACTCCCCCTGCTCATCGTAGATGAGATAGGGGGAGTGCCCGTAGGGCGAGGGGGTTAAATATAAAGAAAAGAACAAGATTCTCCCCTCCTTTATCGGGCAATAAAGCTACAAAAAGCGGCTGCATTTCCGGGTTCTTTCTTTTCGGCGATGAAAGGAAAAAATAAATACCTTCTACTTCCTGTGTTCATGGCAAGATAACCCCGCCGTTCCGTAACACGCCAAACTTCGGGACAACCGTTCAGCCACCGCATCGCGTAAAGTCTGCGGAGACAAAACCTCAGCTTGCCAATACCCCAAAGCATACACCTCCTGTTCGAAATCGGGAGTGATTTTCAAACGGTAATGAAACGTAGAACTATGTTCGTTCCGGTCAAGTTCCTCTTGACTTTCGTGCAAAGGAAGTGTCCTCAAATAATTAGCTTGCAAAGCAGGGACACGCAGCACCACCTCCTGCGCCGGCATATCGTCGTGCGTAATCCCGAAACAATCCCGGAAATAATCGATGGGAGAAAAACTGTCGGGATAGACGAATGTACGGCTGCTCAATTCGAGAGAAGCAACCCGATCCAAAGCATAAGTCTTGATTTTCCGATCCGTAAAATCCTTAGCAATGACATACCAACGCTGACGAAATAACTTCACGAAATAGGGAGCCGCCAATGTATGCGAACTTGTTACACGTCGGAATGAACGATACGACAAAATAAGCACCCGGTTCTCCTTCATCGCCTCGAAGACGATTCTCAAAAATTTCTGCCCCGAAGGTATATTCTCCAAAACGATTCGATTCCGCAACTCCTGACTCTCGTTCAGCATGTTACTCACCGCAAGCGTGTTCAATGCCCACACACGTGCACCGTTTCCCTGCAAAGCATCCGGGTCCTCGATGTAATATTCATACGTAGAAGCATCACACTCGATATTCACGTCAAACATCTCCTGTATGGCCTGACGATAATTCATAAACGTCCGTCGAGCCATCGGCTTGCCGTCCGAATATTCGCTCCGTTGCCACAACCCGTCTATCTCCCTGCGGGTAAGCCTTCCGTAACGCTGCAACGTATCGATCAGCCATACATACCGATTGAAAAGTTCTTTCGCCATAACACAAATCCTCTGTTTTATGATTCCAAAAGTAATACCTATCCCGCAATTTCACCAATCACCTAATCACTATTCCAAAATTTTCTCCCGATTCCGAGATCTATTTTCACTTACAACAGTACAACAAACAAGCCACGCACATCAAGGTCCCCTCTATTCACCCTTCAAAACGCCATAAAAGAATCATCGGAAAATATCGAATACATAGAGCTGTTTTAAATTTATTCCGAGACAGATTGAGACCTATGTTGAAGCAGATTGGAGTCCGAGATATGCAGTCAATAGCGGGCTATTGACAAAAATCAAGGGATTCAAGATGCGAGACAGGAGCTCAATATGGCCGGAACATACCTGCTTGCAATGATAATATTATTTCTCAATAAATTTAAAACAGCTTCTAAAAAAAGTATGCCCAAAAGTATTTAACTTTTGAGCATACCCCGCAATATTCCATTGGATCTCTTTTATTTCGTCGTCTTTTTCCGGGCCGGTTTCTTTTTGGCAGGAGCCTTGTCAGCATCCTCGACAATCTTCATGCAATCGGCGAACGTGAGCGATGCCGGTTCGGAACCTTTGGGTAATTTATAATTCTTCTTTTTATAAGCGATATACGGACCGAAACGACCGTTAAGCAGTTCGAGTTCATCATCTTCATCGAACTTCTTGATAAGGCGTTGACTTTCCTGCTCACGCTTTTGCTGAATCAACATTATCGCATCCTCTAACGAAACACCCTGTGGGGTGAACTCTTTGGGCAACGATACATATTTGCCGTCGTGACGAATATACGGACCGAAACGGCCGATACCCACGACAACGGTTTTGCCTTCGAAATCGCCTAAGGTTCGGGGCAAATCGAACAGTTTCAAAGCCTCTTCCAGTGTAATCGTGCTCATCGATTGTCCTTTGAGCAACGAGGCAAACAACGGCTTCTCCGTATCTTCGGGTGTACCGATTTGTACCAACGGACCGAAACGGCCTATCTTCACCGATACGGGACGACCGCTTTTCGGGTCTGTACCCAATACCCGTTCGCCCACTTTATGCTCCAACCGCAAAGCGAGAGCGCTCTCTACCACCGGGTGAAAGAGTTTGTAAAAATGATCTATCTCATCGTTCCACACGGTTTTTCCCTCGGCAATATCGTCGAATTGCTGCTCGACATTCGCCGTAAAGTTATAATTGAGAATATCGGGGAAATACTCCGTCAAGAAATCGTTGACGACAACTCCTATATCGGTGGGAAGCAGTTTGCCTTTATCGGCTCCTGTGAGCTCGGTTTTCTCTCCCGATTCGATTTTCCCATCGTGCAGTGTCAACATACGATATTTCCGCTCCGTTCCTTTCCGATCGCCCTTCTCGACATATTCGCGTTGCTGTATGGTCGAAATGGTTGGTGCATAGGTAGAAGGCCGACCGATACCCAGCTCTTCCAATTTACGAACCAGACTGGCCTCGGTATAGCGGGCGGGAGCTTGCGAGAAACGTTCCGTTGCCGTGACCGACGACAATGCCAGCACATCGCCTTTCGCCAATGCAGGTAACATCTTGTCGTTTCCTTCTGCATCGCTTTCGTCATCGGTAGACTCCATATACACTTTCAGGAAACCGTCGAATTTCAAGACCTCGCCCACGGCGACGAAGTGTTCTTTCCTTCCCGAAACGGAGATGGTCGCAGTCGTCTTTTCCAACTCGGCATCGCTCATTTGAGAAGCGATCGTACGTTTCCAAATCAATTCATATAATCGTTTTTCCTGAGAGGAAGCATTGATTTCGTGATGGCTGATGTACGTGGGACGTATTGCCTCGTGCGCTTCCTGTGCTCCTTTGGTATGCGTATGGTAATTTCGAATGTGCAGATATCTCTCGCCCAAAGTTTTTACAATCTCGTCTTTGGTCGTATTTATAGCCAGCGATGACAAATTCACCGAGTCGGTACGCATATAGGTGATATGTCCAGCCTCATAAAGCCGTTGAGCCACCATCATGGTTTGAGCCACGGAGAAACCCAATTTCCGGGCTGCTTCCTGTTGCAATGTGGAAGTGGTGAACGGAGCCGCAGGCGATTTCTTTGCAGGTTTCACCGTCACGTCCCCGATAGAGAACTGTGCGGTCTTGCAGGCTTCGAGCAAAGCCTTCGCCTCGTCTTCGGTTTTCAATCGTTGGCTCAATTCGGCCTTCAACAATTCCCCTCCGGGTAACAAAAATTCCCCGATCACCCGATAGGCTGCTTCGGGCTTGAACGCCGAGATTTCTCGCTCCCGTTCTACAATCAAGCGCACTGCGACCGATTGTACACGACCGGCCGACAAAGCGGGCTTCACCTTTTTCCACAGAACAGGTGAAAGTTCGAATCCCACGATACGGTCGAGTACCCTGCGAGCCTGCTGGGCATCTACCCGATTCAAATCTATATCCCGGGGATTCTCAATGGCATGGAGTATGGCATCTTTGGTAATCTCATGGAATACAATCCGTTTCGTTTTCTCCGGTTTCAATTTCAACACTTCGAACAAGTGCCATGCGATAGCCTCTCCCTCGCGGTCCTCATCGGAAGCCAGCCAAACCATATCCGCTTTGTCTGCCTCCTGTTTCAGCGTTTCCACCAACTTTTTTTTGTCGGCAGGGATTTCATAAATAGGTTTATAGTTATGCTCGATATCCACACTGAAATCCTTTTTTTTGAGATCACGGATATGTCCGTAGCTCGAAAGGACTTCAAAATCCTTTCCCAAAAACTTCTCAATGGTTTTAGCCTTTGCCGGAGACTCTACGATTACCAAATTTTTTGCCATATGCGCAATGTTCGTTCAAATTTTGCGCAAAATTAGAAAAACAGATTGTAATACAGAGCTTTTTTCTACTTTTTTATTAAATAATGTATATCGCACACATTTCGAATCGATCCTACCATGTAGAGTTTTTGTCGCATTTCTTCCCCAACGCCTTTCTCCTATACTCCCCCCTCTGAAAAAGCTGACGGGATAAATCCTGTTTTTATAAACTTCCCACTCGTCCCGTGAGCACTCCCGACACGGTGGGAGAGGTTAAATCCTTCTTCTCCCCTGCCGCGTCCCGTAGTATTGCGGGGTGTGGCGTTACCATGTAGGGAAGGTGGCATGTAGTGACGGAGAGGTTGAAAATGTCGAGAACCAACCTCTTACCCTCAAAATTTCAAATCGACCCCGAACATGAAATTGATGCCTTGTGCCGGCATACCGTAAAGAATATCGTATTTCCGGTTCAGCACATTGTCGGTAAGTCCGTAAAGCGAAAACCAAGAAGTGAAAGCATACGAGGCTTTCAAGTGAACGAGATGTATATCGGAGAGCTTTCCGAGATTTGAATACTCCCGACCCGCAGCAAACTCATATCCGGCTTCGAGCACGAACGGGCGAACAGGCATATAACGGATATTCGCTCCTCCTTCCCATTGCGGACGGTTATACGAAATCGTCTCCCCCCCATCGGCAGTCTTCCATCGGTGATACCCGACCTTCGCCGAAGCCTCCAATTTCGTACCGTAACGATAAGATACATCGAGCTCTGCTTTCAAAGCATTGGCATCGATACCCCAAAAACGCGACACACCTGTAAACTTTCCGTCCAAATCTTCGGGTAAAAGGAACAACGCCTTTTTACAAATTTCATAACCGCCCGAAAGCCCTATGGAAAATCCGGGTAATGCGTTAATACGTATTCCCAATGAGGCATCCAACGGCACATACGTATTATCTACCTGTGCCGACGGATTGAAGTAGAGCGTATAGGCCGAAACACTTCGCCACGTATTCAGTTTCTTCCCGCCCGTAAAAGCCGTATAAAACTGTACATCGGGAACAATCGTCCAATCGAATCGCACATCGGGAGAGAATCGTAAAATAGTTCCGTTGTTGAAAGAAACATCAGCCTTGACACCGACCGCAAAAGCCACGTGTTCATTCCGCCAGTCATACCGGGGATTCAATGAAATCATACCGTAATTCGCTGCCGACTGTAACCGGCTGTAACCCACATAATCGAAAGAACCGTCCAAAGAAATAGAGCTACGTCTGTCGATCGGAGCAGATAATGTAAAATCTGCATTTACTAAATTCTCGGCAGCCCCTTTTTCACCTTGTAAATATCCCCGGTGATACCCGTACCGGTAATATGCCAATGAAACTTTATAAAGTAGGTCCGACTCTCCGGTAGTCGAGGCTATATGGCTTTTCAAGAAGAACCGGTTTATCTCTTGGTTAGGCGAAGATATTCCCGTCAAACCGGTGTATCGCAATCCGTAATAGTTGAAGGAGTCGTAACGATAACCGCCGCTTATTCCCAAATCCAGCTTCCCGAAGGAGTGAAGATAATCGGCGACCACTCGCTCTTCGAGCCGGTGCATCTTCTTCGAGTCGGGATAGTAGTCCTCCGTTAACGATTGATTGTAGTCCACCGTTCCGCAAGTAGAGCGATGTTGCAACCACACACCCAACTTGTCTTTGTCATTCTGCAAAATACGATAACCTGCATTCCCGACCATATTCAGGTAATTGCCTATCCCGAAATCCACGTATCCCCTCGATTGGTTTTCTTCGGGTTTTTCTCCGAAACCGCCGGGAGCCAACAAGACAGCGCGAGGTTCGAGGGGAGCCGGAACCGTCCAGTCGCTATACCGTATAGATTGTTTGGTTACCGTCGGTGCTTCCACTTCGGGCAATGTATTGATTTTAGACGCATCGCGCACGATAGGTGTAAAATCTTTTTCTATGGTTACTTCCCGCCGCAACGAATCGGAACGTACCTGTGCCGACAGGAAGAATGGGAAAACCGATATGATTAAAAAAGAAAACCGTTTCATAAGCCATACATATTGTATCGTTCAACTACTCTGTTTGTCCCAGCTCGCTCAACTTCTTGTCTATACGGGAAATAATATCGTCGTCGCTGGCCGGATAGTTATTCCGCAAACTTTGCAAATATTGACGGGCTTGGAAAGTCTCGCCCCGTTTTTCATAAATGTCGGCCATGAGCAAGAATGCCCGAGCCAACCAATAATTGTGGGGAGTACCTTTGTCGATAAAAGTATTCAGCGTCTTTTCGGCCGTATCGATCGCTTTGTTGTCGAATTGATATTGGGCCAATAAATAGGCACTTTGCGCCCCGTAAATCGAACGGGTATCTTTCGAAAGCTCCCGCCAGTCATCGGCTGCATTTTCTCCCTTTCCCGTATGGAAATAGGCATCGGCACGAGCAAATAAAATCTCTTGCCGCAAATCGGGAGAAAGTTTGCTTTCGCTCAACAACTTGTCGGCAACCGTTACCACCTCGCCATATTGCCGCTTATTCCGGGCAATACGAAGCATACCCAACCGGGCGGCCTGTTTGTTCTCTCCGACAGTCGCTTTCTTTTCCAACTCCTTGAATCCGGCAAAAGCCTCGTCATAACGAGCTTTCAAATAAAGTATCTCGCACTTGCGGGCCAATGCTTCTTCGGCAAACTCGCCGTCGGGACTGTTCGTCACCACATAGTCGAACGCTGGAAGAGCTTTGTCGTAGTCTTTCGCTGCAAACGATGCCTTCCCGATATAGTAATTAGCCGGAATCAAAAACGCGCCCGACGGATAATTTCGCACATATTTCTCCAACGAAGCGATACCTTTCCCCGTCATATAAGTGCGCTCGGCTGCCATATACGACAAAGAATCCAATTCGCTCACAGGGGCCTGTTCCGACCGTCCCACGCTGTTCAGATAGTTAGCGTAGGCATCGACTGCATCTTTCTCTACATATACCGATTTGAGGTCGGCGACCGCTATGCGAGCCTCCTCGCTGGTCGGATAACGCTCTATCACTTGCTGGTAAGCAGCCACCGATTCGTCTGTCTGCCCGTTATTGAAATAAACCATACCCAACTGCAAACCTCCCTTGCGGGCAATCGCGCTCTGGGGATAATCGGCGATCAATTGTTTGTAACATACGATAGCATCGTTATTCCTATTCAATATCGTATAAGCCTGTCCCTTTTCGAACCATGCATTCGCCAGATATCCCGAACGAGGATAATCGGCAATCAATTTGTCCAACAACTCTATTTTGCGTTCGTGATTCCTCTGCAATCCTGCCATAAAAGCTTTTTGAAAAAGGGCATAATCTCCGTTCGCGACATCGGTCTCTTGGGCCCGGGCATAATACTGCTCGGCATCGGCGAACCGACGGGCGTAATAATAGCAATCGCCTATCCGGGAATAGGCATCGGCAAGCATGCTTCGATTTCCTCCGGTCTGTACAGAGACATACCGGGAAAAACCGTCGAGGGCTTGCGAGAAGTTATGCTGTTTGAACTGACAGTAGGCCCAATCGTACCAAGCCAGCGAATACATTTCGCTCCGCTTGTCCTTGCTGGAAGAAAGATATGCCGAATAATTCCGGGCAGCGATATCGTATTGTTCCCGACGATATTGGCACTCGGCGAGCCAAAACGCAGCCTTACCCCGTATATCGGTATCATAGTTTCCCACAGCGATCGCCCGGCTAAACAAACTTTCGGCATCAGCGATACGGGCATTGGTGAAAGCCTCTGTCCCCAACTGGAAAAGAATGCGCTGCTTGGCGGCGAGTATTTTCCCGTCGGGCTTCCGTATTTTATCGATAGACGCCAGTGCCGACCGATAATTACGGGTCGTCATGTAAACCTCTACCAAATAGTCGTTAATCTTGTCGGCATAGCGAGAACCGGGAAACTCGTTCAAGAAACGTTCGAACACACCCACCGAGTTATCGAAAGGCGAAGCCGTGCGATCATACAGGCAGAGCGCATAGTTGTAAAGCGCCGTTTCCCGAACCTGACGGTCGTAATTTCCTTGTGAAGCCATCTCGAACGCCATGCGGGCATTATTTTTATCTCCCGCTCGCAAATAGGCTTGCCCGATATAAAGATAAGCATTTTGAGAAAGAGCATCGTCCACGCCGGTCACACGCCCCAAATAATCGATCGCCTCGCCATCTTCTCCCCGGCGATAGGCCATGACACCCATGACATAAAGAGAAGAGCGTTCGGGTTTGCGACATCGTTGCAAATACCTTTCCAAATATTCCGTCGCCGCTTCATCGCCACCTTCTTGATAAGCGCTTTCGCCGAGCAACCGAAGAAGCTCGGTGTATAAGTCGGCATCGGAAGACGGACGGGACAACAACGCTTTACCCTCGGACAATACCTGTGCGAAACGTTTTTGCCCGAAATAAATCTGCAACATGTGCAGCCGTGCGGCATAGCCGAAACTCCTGTCGTCCGCCACTTTCGAAAATCCGCTTAAAGCGGCTCTATCGTCTCCCTCGTTCATCTGTATATACGAAAGGTAGAAAGTGGCTCCTGTCCGAAATCTCTCTTTCCCGATTAGAAGCTGAAACAGCGGTTTCGCCGCATCGGGATTACCGGTCTTCAACAAAGAACATGCCGTGCGATATCCCCACCGGTCCTCCTCGTCGCCGGTCAACAGACTCACATTTACCGTCTGATAGGTTTTCAAGGCTTTTGCATAATCTTGGCTGTCGTAATAATAATCGGCCAATGCCAACCGAGCCTGCAAAGTATGTTTAGAATCCGGATAATTTCGCAAAAAATCCGTTAACCGCCGTACAGCCTGCGGCGAATAATTGCGGGCTTCCGAAAGAGCGATATACCAGTCGGCCGTTTCCCGCTGCTCAGGCGACAAATCGCCTTCACAAGCCTCTTTCATCACATCGGCACAACCCGCGTAGTTCTTCTCTTGAAAGAGAAAGATTCCCCTATCTATCAAAGCCCTGTCATCGTTATAAGCCGGGATTCCCGGCTTGGCGGCCAAAAGCTGTCCGGTGCATACGATTCCACAAAGTATAACTATCGCCCGTTTCATGAACATCTTTATTTTGTATTAAGTTCCGAACTATCCACCCATTTAAATAATTTATCCGACGGTCGTATCTTCTCATCGATACGCATCGAGAACCGCTCGCCTTTTACCGTCTTTTGTACCGGTTTCAAATCGACTCGTATCTCCTCCACCTTGCGGATAAGCGCACCGGTCGTCGGGCCGGTGACGAGTATCTCGTCTCCCACGCTCAACGAACCGCTCTCCATGAGAAATTCGGCCACACCGAGGTTGGAAAAATACTTCACGCCCTTGCCTATATATATCTTTCGTTTCGTGGCTCCCGAGCCATAATTGTGAGTCCATTCGCCCAAGCGCTGACCCAAATAATATCCGTTCCAAAACCCTCGATTAAAGACGGTAGCGAGCCGTTCGTCCCACTGTGCGACCTTCTCGTCGGTAAAGTCGTCGTTCAAATAAGACTCGATGGCCTCGTTGTAACACGAAACGACCGTACGCACATATTCCGGTCCCCTTGCACGACCCTCGATTTTAAATACCCGCACCCCCGAATCGATCAGTTTGTTCAGGAAATGTATCGTTTTCAAGTCCTTCGGCGACATGATGTAAGCGTTATCCACTTCCAACTCGTTACCGGTCTCCTTGTCTTTCACTTCGTATGAACGGCGACAAATCTGCATACAAGCCCCTCGATTCGCCGAAGCATTCATTTCGTGAAGACTCAAATAGCATTTGCCGGACACAGCCATGCACAATGCCCCGTGACAGAACATCTCGATACGTACCGGTTCTCCGCCCGGCCCCACGATACGATCCCGCAAAATGGCTTCGTGAATACGGGCTACCTGTTCCATATTCAACTCCCGAGCCAGTACCACCACATCGGCAAAACGGGCATAGAATCGCAACGCCTCGGTATTGGAAATATTCAGCTGGGTCGACAAATGCACCTCTACCCCTATCTCGCGGGCATAGGTCATAGCCGCCACATCGCTGGCGATAATAGCCGAGAGCCCGGCCTCCTTCGCCGCATCGATAATACGATGTAACAGAGGTATATCTTCGTCGTAGATAACGGTATTGACCGTCAGATAACTCTTTATGTGATGCTCGTTACAAATACGCACGATCTCGTGTAAATCGTCTATCGTAAAATTATTCGACGAACGGGCTCGCATATTCAGCCCCTCGATACCGAAATATACCGAATCGGCCCCTCCCTGTATGGCCGCCGTCAAAGAATCGTACGAACCCACCGGCGCCATAATTTCAAAATCGCTTCTCTTCATCATAAACAAACCGTTCTATTTCCCGGTGATTATTTTTCGTATTTCGTTCAGTTTATTCAATGCTTCTACCGGTGTAAGGTTATTGATATCGACCTGTAAAATTTCGTCCCGAACCTGTGAAAGCACAGGGTCGTCCAGTTGGAAAAAACTCAACTGCATGCCACCTCTCGACGAAGCGATTTCGGCGGTAGGCTTGGCGATACCGTTCTGACGGTTCTCCGACTCCAACTGTTTCAAAATCTGGTTGGCCCGCTTGACGATGCTCTGGGGCATACCGGCCAGCTTCGCCACATGGATACCGAAACTGTGCTCACTCCCGCCGCGTACCAATTTCCGCAAGAATATCACCTTGTTGTCGACCTCTTTTACCGAAACGTTATAATTGACAATGCGTTTATAAGTACGTTCCATTTCGTTCAGCTCGTGATAATGGGTAGCGAACAACGTCTTGGCACGAGCCTTGGGGTGTTCGTGTATGTGCTCGACAATAGCCCACGCGATAGATATACCGTCGTAAGTACTCGTTCCCCGTCCCAACTCGTCGAACAGAACCAAACTCCGCTCCGACAGATTGTTGAGAATATCGGCGGCCTCGGTCATCTCGACCATAAAGGTAGATTCGCCGAGCGAGATATTGTCCGATGCCCCTACACGAGTGAAAATCTTGTCCACAATCCCTATCTTAGCGGCCTCGGCCGGAACGAAACTTCCTATCTGAGCCATCAGAACAATCAAAGCGGTCTGGCGCAACAACGCCGATTTACCGGCCATGTTGGGTCCCGTTATCATCATGATTTGCTGCTTGTCGTTGTCGAGCTCGACACTGTTGCTGATGTAGGGTTCGCCCGGTGGCAACTGTTTCTCGATAACCGGGTGACGTCCTTCCTTGATGTCGATAACCAGCGAATCGTTTACTTCGGGACGAATATACCGGTTTTCCACGGCCGACTTCACGAACGACAACAAGCAGTCGAGCCGCGCAATGAGATTGGAATCGAGTTGTATGGCAGGAATATACTCCGTCAATGCAAGAATCAAATCATTGAACAACTGCGTTTCCAATGAAAGAATCTTCTCTTCTGCCCCCAAAATCTTCTCCTCGTATTCTTTCAACTCTTGGGTGATATAACGCTCTGCGCTCACCAACGTCTGCTTTCTGATCCAATCGGAAGGAACCTTGTCCTTGTGAGTATTGCGCACTTCGATGTAATACCCGAATACGTTGTTATACCCGATTTTCAAGCTGGGAATACCCGTCTTCTCACTCTCGCGCTGCTGCACGTGCAACAAATAGTCTTTCCCCGAATAGGAAATTTCTCGCAACTCGTCGAGTTCGTCGTTCACCCCCTTGCGGATAATTCCTCCCCGATTCACCAAATTGGGCGCATCGGGATTAATTTCATGCTCGATTCGGTCCCTGATGATCGTACAGCAATTCAGTTGCTCCCCGATACGTTGCAATACAGGTTCATCGCTCTGCTCGCAAACAGCCTTGATAGGCTCTATCGCCGACAATGCCACCTTCAACTGAACCACCTCGCGAGGCGAAATACGCCCCACCGCTACTTTCGAAATGAGGCGTTCCATATCGCCTATCGTATCGAGTTGCGGATCGATAACCTCCCTAACTTCGGGGTGGCGGAAAAAGAACTCCACTCCGTTCAACCGATCCTCGATAGGCTTCACATCTTTCAACGGAAAGACAACCCACCGTTTGAGCATACGTGCCCCCATCGGGGTGACAGTCCGGTCTATCACGTCGAGCAGGCTCTTTCCCCCTTCGTTCATCGGAGAAAGCAATTCGAGACTCCGCACCGTGAATTTATCCAATCGCACATATCGCTCCTCCTCGATACGAGACAGCGATGTAATGTGCGAAATCTGCGTATGCTGTGTAATATCCAAATAATGAAGCAGAGACCCCGCGGCGATAATGGCGTTGGGCATATTGTGAATTCCGAAACCTTTGAGGTTTTTCGTCTCGAAGTGACGTAATAAGCGATCCGAAGCGGCATCCTCGGTATAAACCCAATCGTCCAACTCGAAAGTAAAAAAACGGGAACCGAAATGCTCCTCGAACAATTTCCGTTTCGTGCGTTCGAACAGCACCTCTTTCGGAGAGAAATTGCCCAACAGCTTGTCCACATAGTCGAAATCTCCCTCGGCGGTCAAGAACTCACCCGTCGATATATCGAGAAAAGCCACACCCACTTTGTTACCTTTCCCGAAATGAACACCCGCCAAGAAATTATTCTCTCGGTGATCGAGAATATTGTCGTTAATCGACACGCCCGGTGTTACCAATTCCGTAATACCGCGCTTGACCAATTTTTTTGTCAGTTTCGGGTCTTCCAGCTGTTCGCAAATAGCCACCCGTTTTCCGGCACGCACCAACTTGGGAAGGTAAGTATCGAGAGCATGATGGGGAAAACCGGCCAACTCCACATACTGGGCGGCTCCATTTGCCCGGCGAGTCAATGTAATCCCCAATATTTCCGATGCCACCAAAGCATCGTCCGAAAACGTTTCATAAAAGTCCCCCACCCTGAAAAGCAATATCGCATCGGGATGCTTGGCTTTCATCTCGATATACTGTTTCATCAGCGGAGTTTCGACAATTTCTTTGGCCACGATATATTTCTTTTATATTCGTATGAATAATCCTGTTTAAGAGAAACAAAGATAACATTTTCGACCGGAATTGTGAAATTAAAAAAATGTAAGAAACCGTTTTTATTTTTTCTATTCCTCTCTTCATCGCTGCCACTCCCCCATTCCCCACTCTCCCCTGTGTTTCAAAAAACAAAAAGTCAGCTCTTAAAACGACGAGTAAGATTTATGCTTCTCTATTGAAACAGCCCTCCCCCTCCTCCCGCCAGACCTTGTAACATTCGAAACATTTCGCTCCTCCCCCTGCCGCGTCCCGTAGCATTACGGGGTGTTTTGCAACGCAAAATATAGCGTAGGACGGAGGAGTTAAAGAAATACCAGCAGTAAAAGAAACAGAGGCAAGGCTCCTCTCCCCCGCTCATCGTAGATGAGATGGAACGAATACTCACAGGACAGAAGGACTGAAAAAACAGTAGAGCGATGCCATCGAAAGATTCCTACACTCCTCCCCTGCCGCGTCCCGTAGTATTGCGGGGTGTTTTGTTGACAAACAAAATATAGGGGAGGTGGCCGTAGGACGGAGGGGTTAAAGAAATACCAGCAGTAAAAGCAACAGAGGCAAGGCTCCTTTCCCCCTGCTCATCGTAGATAAGATGGAACGAGTTCACCACCGACAAACTATACTTTCAGGAAAATATTTTTCCGATACAGAAAATAGAGGAAGAACCAGCAACAAGCGACATATCCTGCACGAAGGACGACCGCACCGGCAGGCTCGCCGGCACATTCTCCCACCCATTGGGATATACCTCCGAACAAAAACTTATTCATGTGAGAAAATCCTACCACCTGCTGCGCCAGATAAATCGTTATCGAATTTAGTCCTATCACTCGGAAAAAGAGAGTCCACGATTTCCACCCTTTCACATCGACGATATAATAGAACAAAGCGAATAACAAGAACGAAAGCCCTCCCACGAAACAGGTAAACGAACTGCTCCAAAGCATTTTGTTAATCGGGAATACGGTATTCCAAACCAGCCCTATGGCGACCAACACAACCCCGATTCCCGACAAAAGCAAACTCTTTCTCTCTCCGCTTCCCAAGCGGGTAGAACGGACGATTTCCCCCGCATAAATTCCCAATAATGCCGAGACTATCGCCGGAAGCGTGCTCAGTAAACCCTCCGGGTCGAAATTACCGTATATCAATTTCCCCGGCAAACAATGCCGATCGATATATCCGACCAGATTCCCTTCGATAGAAAGAGGGGAAGCCCCCGCAGCATCGGGAGCCGGCACAAAGGCCAACAGCAACCAATAACCCACCAAGATAAAGACAATCAAACCATATTGTACCGACTTTTTCAAACTCATGTAAATGAAAGCCCCGAGCATCCACGCCAGCCCGATACGCCCCAAAACGCTTGCCAAACGCACATCGGGGAAATTCAACTGTAAGAATCCGTTATACAAGAATCCCAGCAAAACGAGGGTGACACCCCGGCGGAAAACCCTCAGGTAAATATGTTTGTCGCTCGATCCGCTCCCCCTTTGCTTGGCCAATGAAAACGGGAAAGATATACCTGCGATAAACAAGAACAAGGGGAATATCATATCGTGTTGGGTAAACCCGTCCCACGGGACGTGCCGCATGTGCCCCGCTATGACATCGCCCACCGCCGTCGGGTGCAAGGCATTCAAGGCGACTACCAACGGGGCGAAACCCATAATAAAAAGCATATCGAATCCCCGAA
>ULWT01033548.1_pt1 | contig 43119 bp, 35 predicted proteins | sample 1960611 | NCBI WGS metagenome assembly ULWT01 (sample SAMEA4835819, study PRJEB28245) | human gut metagenome | biome: gut microbiome; material: fecal sample | place: Denmark | collected 2008
TGCCGCCGCTGCCGGAGATGGAACAGGGCTATCCCATGCCCGACCACGACATCGGTTTTTTGGAGATGTATCAGTACGGCTACACAGATGACAACACCATGCTGCCGCTGACGAAGGAGCGCGCCATGGAACTGTTTTTGCAGGATGTTCCAGTATTTCTGCTCTACGGCGACAATACCGAGGCGATGGCGCTGGATACCGACGATATCGATTCCCACACCGGCGTATTCGGCGTGGAGCGTAGCGAATGGGATAGTGTGCGCGGTATCATTCCGCAGACAGAACAGGCCGATATAGAAAAGCGGTTTCTTGAGAATCCGAGTGACGCTTTTCTCATCTATCAGATCAGGCAGGGTGGCGAGCTGGAGCCTTATCGGTTTATGAACTATGATTTTTTGCAAAGCAAGGGCGTCACGCCGGACAGAAGTGGTTACGACGCCATTTATACCGGCGAGCTGCTGAATTACGGCAACACAGGCACCAACCTCGACATGCTGTATCAGACCTTCAATGTCAACCGCCCGAAGGATTTCCGGGGACACTCCCTTTCCGTAAGCGACATCGTTGCCATAAGGCAGAATGACGTTGTATCCTGTCATTACGTTGACAGCATCGGATTCCGGGAGCTTCCAAACTTCCTGCAGCCGGAGAATTACCTCAAAAATGTAGAAGTGCTTTTGGAAGATGATTTCGGTATGATCGACGGGATCATCAATAATGGACCCAAAGAACCAACGGTGGCCGATCTGGAGGCACACGCCAGGGCGGGATTTTCCATCTCCCTGACAGATTTAGCTGCTGCTTCACGCCGTGAACAGACGGACAAAAGAAAATCCGTGATGGAACAGCTTAAAACGAAATCACAGGAGCAGTCCGCCAACAAGACAGCGCCCAAACGGAGCGCAGAAAGAGAGCTATGATATGAACAGCACCTTAACCCACGATGAAATCAACCTGATGAGCATCTACAATTCTGCCGGCACCCGCGAGGGGCTGATCGGAGATCTTGCCAACATGCGCGGTTATCTCGATGCCGACGAAGTAGAGCTGCTAGCGTTGACCGATTCCGCCATCCGCAAACTGCGCGCCATGACCGACGCGGAATTTTCTGAACTTGACCTGACACCGGATTTTGAGTTTTGACGGAAACTACAAAAAATGAAATCATTCCATGCAAGCACGCCGGACGAAATATGCCACGTCCGGCGTGCTTTTGTTGGAATAATCCTTTTTAATATCTGGAAAGGAGGGCTTTGCTTATGCCAAGTAAACTACAAGCCTACGCAGAGTTGGCGGAGCGCACCGCTCGGCAGATTACCGGAAGCCATCTGACGTGGACGGCTTTTCTAACCACCGCCGCGAGACTGTATAAATACCCCTACAATGAGCAGCTCATGATCTATATGCAGCGCCCGGACGCCACCGCCTGCGCGGAATATGACTTCTGGAACGATAAGATGGGCCGCTATATCCGGCGCGGCAGCAAGGGTATCGCTGTGATAGATGCCACCGGCTATGAGCCGAGGCTGAAATATGTTTTTGATATTTCCGACACCGGCGAAAAGGACAATACCCGCCGCGTAAACCTATGGGAGCTTCGAGAGGAGCATACGGACAGTGTGAGTGTCATGCTGGAAAGTAACTACGGCGTGACTGGCAAGGACAGTCTTGCAAATCAACTTGAAGGCGTCGCCGCCCATCTTGTAGCAGAATACTGGCGCGACCACCAGCGCGACATACGCGACATCGTTGCGGATTCATATCTGGAGGAGTATGATGATTACAACATCGAGGTGACATTCAAAAATGCCGCCACGGTCAGCATAACCTACTCCCTCATGTCCCGCTGCGGCATGAATCCGCAGGTGTATTTTGAACACGAAGATTTCTTCAGTATCTTCGATTTCAACACGCCACGCACCGTAGCTGCCCTTGGCACCGCAGTCAGTGAAATCAATGAGCAGGTGCTGCGGCAGATCGAAGTCACCATCAAAAAATATGAGCGCGAACATCGCGCAGAAAGGACGGCAGAACATGGAGAACATCTTAACTTACACGATGAGCGGAGATTACCTGATCCCCGACCTGAAGATCGAGAAGTCGGAGAAGCCGCTGGGCAAGTACGGGAGGATGCGCCAAAAGTACATGAAAGAACATCGTCCCATCCTCTGGAATCAGATGATTTTGGAGGAGACGCTGTTCCCACACCTGCTGGAGATCGACGAGACAGCCCAGCGCCGGTTGGAGGAACTGATGCCGAAGTTGGCATCAGCGGCAGGAGCAACGGAGAGCCTGAAAGCCAGCGATCCGATGAAGTGGGTGGGGCTGATGAACACCTGCAAGGCACAAGCAGAGGAGATCATTCTCAGCGAGCTGATTTACGACTGACACTTGCAGAACCGGAGCCGCAGGCTTATGGTAATGCGTTGGTGGAAGGGGCGCAGCTTAATTCTGCATACATCCCCACAAAAGGTGAGCAGTTATCCCTGTTCCCCACGGAGGCGGAACAAATCGCACACATCGAAGAAGCGGAGAGCATAAAACTGCCCTCCGCTTTTTCATTTACACAGGAGCAGATCGACCATGTGTTGCGGCTTGGGGGCAATTCGGACGATACCCGTATGGTTATCGCCGCAGCGTTCCAGAAGAAGAAGTCCATCGAAGAAATCGCCGTCATTCTGCGTCAGGAGTTCCACGGCGGCAACGGATTAAAGACGCCGAGTGCAGAGTTTTCTGCATGGTATGCCGATGACGGCATTCACCTCGCTTTTGGACGTAAAGCGGAATATGCGCGCGAGGTACAGGTGATTACATGGCAGAATGCCGCAGATCGCATTTCCCAACTCATAGACAGCGGCGTATACGCTTCCAATGTGGAGCTTGCCGAGGCGGAGGGACATGAACGGATACAGCTTGCACAATCGCTCTGGTATCTGAAACACGATTTCAGCGAAGAAGCGCAAGCGGAGGGCTATCTCTCCTGCCTGTCGAAAATTCGGGGCAGCGGATACCCGGAGCAAACGGCGCGGCTTGCGGAATGCCTTACTAGACCGGCGTTCCGGGAGAACCTATCCGACGAGTTTGCACAGTTCTACACCGCATACGAGCAGGACAAAAGCCTGCTACGCTTTCACTATCATAAACCGGACCGTATCTGGCAGAGTTTGCAAGATTTGTATTTGCCACGCAGAGAGTATACGTCGGAAATGACTACAGTGCCGGAGGTCGAGCACTTTATCACAGAGGATGAGATTCATCATGTGCTGACCGGAGGTAACGGCGTGGAGAGTGGAAAGGGCCGGATCTACTCCTTTTTCCACTCTGAACACACCGCAAAGGAAAAGGCGGACTTTCTCAAAAAAGAGTACGGCATCGGCGGACGGTCCCACGCTGTGTCCGGCGCAACACATAGCAGCGAAGATCATAGCGGAAAAGGCATTGTCCTAAAAAAAGCAGACTGCGCCAATGTGGAGCTGAGCTGGACGAAGGTCGCCGACATTATAGACCGGCTCATCCAGACAGACAACTATCTCACACCGCAGGAAAAGGAGCAATACGCACAGCTTCAGCAGGAAAAGGAAGCCGTCGACACTTTGTCTACACAAGCACAGAATGATTACAACGCAGTCAAAGAAGCACATCCGGACGATATTGTACTGTTTCAGGTGGGCGATTTCTTTGAGATGTACGGCGAGGATGCACGGCAGGCAGCCTCACTGCTGGAACTGCATCTGACCACACGCCCCATCCCCGGCACCGGTCGCGTGGATATGTGCGGCATCCCCGCGCACAAACTGGAACAGTATGTTGAGAAGCTGCGTGAGCAGTACGATGTGGTCATCTCGGCAACACAGGAGGATAGTGTTCAGCGCAATACCTACACGCTGCGCTCCATCGACCATAAGGCGGAGGCGGCAATCAATGCCCATGAAGCGGAGTTCGGTGCAGATGGCACCCGGGTGTTCCGCGATCCAACTGCCGAACAGCCCCAGTCCACCGTGCATGAGCTATATGATCAGTATAAGCTGAGTGTGGGCAATGCCCTTTCCAAAGATGAGGCATTTCTCAATGCCTGTCACAATTCGGACCGGAAAAACGCCTATCTGGAGGGTGCAGCTGCCATCCGGCGCATTGTCACAAAATCCGGCGATCTCCAGCTTATGCGCTTATACTTCGATATGCCTGCGTTCCATAATCGGCTGCATCAGGAATTGCTGAACGAGCTTTATCCCACGCTGGCAACATTGGTTACGCCATCTCCCTACAGGATCACACAGGAGGACATCGACAAAGCTCTTCGGAGATGGAACGGAAATATAGAAAGTAAGCGGGCCGTCGTGCGCTATATGGCGAAGTATGGGCGTGAAAAGGATACCGCTGAGTGGCTGGCACGGGAATATGGAGGCGGCGACGCGGGAAAGCCCCTGTATATCAACGTAGGCAGCGCCGAACCGGTAGCACTGTCATGGGCAAAGGTACAGCGCCGCATAGCACAGCTCATCAAGGCCGACAACTTCTACACCGAACAGGAACGAGACGACTACGACGATATAGACCCCATTGCCATCCGCGAAGGTCTTGCCGAGCGCGGCATTGTCAACGGGCGCGTTGTTGACGCGGAAGCCAACAATAACAGCCCATTTATCCAGCAGGTCATGGCCGACGCGGAGCCGATCTCCCAGCAAGAAAATAGAATGGACGCTCCTGACCGCTATTCCATCCGCCTGCACCCCAACGAGGGTGGCATCACCGGCATTTGGGATGCAGCTCTTGACCGCTTCTATGAGGAAGGGAATCAGGTCCTTCGCTTCTCGGAACAAACAAACGCCATTGATTACCTTGCCAACATTCAACGAAGCCGTGGCATGGAGCCAACAACTCCGGTTTTCACGACTCCGCTTGGCCGTGCCTATCGCGTAGGCGATATCATTTCCTCAACCGCCGCCGAGCATCAGGGAACCACAATGGTGATCGAGCGCGTTGATGAGGACGATGCTTGGTATACCTTTCCAAGTGTACCCGAGCAGGAAGCAGTCAGCATTGACCGCACCTCTTTTGAACGCTACCTTGACACAGGCTTTTTCTCCGTCGCGGAGCAGGTTCAGCCTGTCAAGGAGGTTGCTGTCGCAAAAGAAGAAACCGCCTCTGTAGATGCGTCCTATGAGGTCTCCGCAGAAAAAGGACGAGAGGATGCTTTTCCCCGGCTTCCGTATAAGGTAGGCGATACCGTCTATCTGGGCAACACCGCCTTTGAGATCACCAAAGTCGGACTTTTTAACGTGCAGCTACGCGACCCAACGCTACTTTATCCTATCTTCCGTGCTGAAAGCCGGCACAACTTTGAGCGGCTTTTGCGCCATGATGAGCGAAACGCGGCGATTACCGACTATCTCCCTGAGCAAAATGTGATCGACGATTTCCGTGACATTCTGATGAACGGCATTATTACGCCTGCCTTCAAAGACAATATTTGGGAGCTGTTCCGGCAAGGCGAGGGCAACGCCGCCATTGGAGCGTACCTTTCTGGAGTCTTTGCTGCACCGGATGCCGACACTATAATACTGGAGGACGGCAGCAAGGCGGACTTCTTTACCTCTCAAAGCGGCTTTCAGGCAGAGATACACGGGGAAAAGCGCCGTTCAGACTTCGGAATGTCGTGGGAGAACGCCGCGCCAGTACTTCGCGCCATTTTTCTGGAAGAAGTGCAAGTGCAGAGCCGGATGCAGGAGCAGCCAGTGCAGGAGCCTGAACACCTCGAGTCGGAACATGCAGCACCGGAGGTATCGAAACCGGAACTGCCGCAGTTAACTACTGAAACCGTCGCGTTCTATCCCGGTGAGAAAAACAACCTTCCCTTTGACATCGAAATTCAAACTATTAGCACAGCCGAGCCGGAACATGACTCTCCGAAGATCGCTGCCTCCGACACGCCCGCTCCCGAACCCGACATATATGAATTACTGGATGAGCACCCCACTTCCGTTCAAATAGACGGCGAGTGGAAAACCTTCCCAAACCGTGTTGTTGCCGAAGCCGCCATGTACGAGGAACACAAGGCAGAGAGCCACCGGAAAGCACGAAATTTTCATATTACCGACGATACGCTGGGCGTTGGTGGAGCAAAAGCCAAGTATCAGGCAAACATCAACGCCATCCGGTTGCTGAAACATCTGGAAGAAGAGGGGCTACAGGCCAGTCCGGAACAGCAGGAGGTCCTGTCCCGTTATGTGGGCTGGGGCGGGCTTGCGGACGTTTTCGACGAAAGCAAGCAAAATTGGGCGACAGAGTTTCGGGAGTTGCGTGAAGCGTTGACTCCGGAGGAATACGCCGCCGCCCGTGCCTCCACGCTCAACGCACATTATACCAGCCCTACCGTCATTAAAGCCATTTATGAGGCGGTTGGAAACATGGGCTTTGCGACAGGCAACATACTGGAGCCGTCCATGGGCGTCGGTAATTTCTTCGGCTGCCTACCAGAAAGTATGCAGAATAGCCGTCTCTATGGTGTGGAGCTGGATTCCGTCACAGGCCGCATCGCAAAGCAGCTTTATCCCAAAGCCGACATCACAGTAGCCGGTTTTGAAACCACGGATCGGCGGGATTTCTTCGATCTTGCCATCGGAAACGTTCCCTTCGGGCAGTATCAGGTCAACGACCGGGCTTATAACAAATTCGGCTTTTCCATTCACGATTACTTTTTTGCCAAAGCACTAGATCAGGTGCGGCCTGGCGGCGTGATTGCTTTTGTTACCTCCCGCTACACCATGGATAAGCAGTCGCCGGAAGTGCGGCGATACATTGCCCAGCGAGCGGAGCTGCTGGGAGCGATCCGCCTGCCAAACAATGCTTTCAAGGCCAACGCCGGCACAGAAGTTGTGTCCGACATCATTTTCCTGCAAAAGCGCGACCGCCCCATCGACATAGAACCGGACTGGGTACACTTGGGACAGAACGCGGACGGCTTTGCCATCAACCGCTATTTTCTCGACCACTCAGAAATGGTTCTTGGAGAGCAGATCTCGGAGAGCACTCAGTACGGTAGGAATGATTTCACCGTCACTCCCATTGAGGGTGCAGACCTTACAGAACAACTCCATGAAGCGGTGCAGCACATTGGGGGCGAATACCGTCAGGCAGAGCTGCCCGATCTCGGCGATGAGGAAACGATTCAGGAAAGCATCCCCGCAGACCCGAATGTTAAGAATTACAGCTATACCATTGTGGACGGGGAGGTATATTTCCGTGAAAACTCCGTCATGGTCAAACCCGTCCTGAACGCCACGGCAAAGGAGCGCGTCAAGGGCATGGTTGAGCTGCGTGACTGCGTTCACCGGCTCATCAACCTCCAGATGTGGGAATCAGACCCTAGCTCCATCCGCTCGGAACAGGCAAGGCTGAACCAACTCTACGACAGCTTCACGGAGAAATATGGGCTGATTAACAGCCGGGGCAACAGCCTCGCCTTTGCTGACGATTCCTCATACTTCCTGCTCTGCTCTCTTGAAGTGCTGGACGATGATGGCAGGCTGGAGCGCAAGGCGGATATGTTCACCAAGCGCACCATCAAGCAACAGCAGGCTGTGACCTCCGTAGACACCGCCGCTGAAGCCCTCGCCGTGTCCATCTCTGAAAAAGCCTGCGTGGATATGGAGTATATGGCACAGCTATCCGGCAAAAGCCAGGACGATCTCATTGAGGATCTGACCGGCGTTGTGTTCCTCGACCCGGCGAAAAACGAATGGCAGACGGCGGACGAGTACCTATCAGGCAATGTGCGGCAGAAGCTCCGTGAAGCGGAGGCAGCAGCCGTGGACAGTCCAGGATACCTGCCCAACATTGAGGCTCTGCGACAGGCGCAGCCAAAGGATTTGGACGCCTCGGAAATTGAAGTTCGGCTCGGTACAACATGGATCGACAAAAGCTATATCCAGCAGTTCATGTTTGAACTTTTCGACCCTCCGCTATACTCCCGTCGCTCCATGACGGTCAATTATTCCGAATTTACCGCAGAATGGAACATAACCGGAAAAAACACCATTCCCTACAACAACATCAATGCCTATATTAACTACGGTACGGATCGCGCCAACGCATACCGTATTTTGGAAGATACGCTGAATCTGCGTGATGTGCGCATCTATGATACTGTAACAGACCCCGATGGCAAGGAGCGTCGCGTCCTCAATTCCAAGGAGACCACCCTTGCCCAGCAAAAGCAGCAGGCCATCAAGGATGCTTTTCAGGAGTGGGTATGGAAGGACCCTGAGCGCCGCCGCGCACTGGTGACGCTCTACAACGAACGCTTCAACTCTACCCGGCCCCGTGAGTACGACGGCAGGCATCTGGCATTTCCGGGCATGAACCCTGAGATCACGCTGCGAGAACATCAGCTTAACGCCATTGCCCACGATCTCTATGGCGGCAACCCCCTGCTTGCCCATGAAGTGGGCGCGGGCAAGACCTTCGAGATGATCGCAGCCGCTATGGAAAGCAAGCGGCTCGGTTTGTGCCAGAAATCCCTCTTTGTCGTGCCGAACCACCTGACAGAGCAGTGGGCATCGGAGTTCCTGCGGCTCTATCCCTCCGCCAATATTCTCGTCGCTACCCGAAAGGACTTTGAAAAACGCAACCGCAAGAAGTTCTGCGCCCGTATCGCTACCGGCGATTATGACGCGGTTATCATTGGACACAGTCAGTTTGAACGTATCCCTGTTTCGGTGGAGCGGCAGGAACGGCTTCTGCAGGAGCAGATTTGGGAGATCGAGGACGGACTCACGGAGCTGAGAGCCGGTCACGCAGAACGCTTTACCATCAAGCAGTTGGAGCGTACAAAAAAGAATCTGGAGGCACGGCTTGAAAAGCTCCACGACACCGGACGCAAGGACGATGTCGTGACATTCGAGCAGCTCGGTGTGGACAGGCTCTATGTAGACGAAGCGCATAGCTTCAAGAACCTGTTCCTATACACGAAAATGCGCAACGTGGCGGGGCTTTCCACCACCGATGCTCAGAAATCCTCGGATATGCTGCTCAAATGCCGGTATATTGACGAAATTACCGGAGGCAAGGGTGTCACATTCGCCACCGGTACTCCAGTCAGCAACAGTATGACTGAGCTGTATACCATGATGCGCTATCTTCAGCACGATATGCTCAAACGCAACCGCCTGACTCATTTCGACTGCTGGGCGTCAGCCTTTGGCGAAACCACTACTGCCATAGAGTTGGCCCCAGAGGGGACAGGCTATCGTGCAAGGACGCGCTTCGCAAAGTTTTTCAACCTTCCGGAGCTGATGAACCTGTTCCGTGAAGCGGCGGACATCAAGACATCCGATCAGCTCAACCTTCCCACACCAACGCCCATCTATCACAACGAGGTCAGCCAGCCCACTATGCTGCAAAAGGATATGGTTCAGGAGCTATCCGAACGCGCGGCCAGAGTACACGCCGGCACCGTAAAGCCTAACGAGGATAATATGCTCAAAATCACATCGGATGGCAGAAAGTTGGGCCTCGACCAGCGCATTATTAACCCTGATCTTCCCGACGATCCGGAAAGTAAGGTCAACCGCTGCGTAGACAATATTCATCGCATCTGGCAGGACGGGCAGGCAGACAGGCTGACCCAGCTTGTGTTCTGCGACCTTTCCACGCCCAAGTCCGGCACAGCTCAGAATGGGAGAATAGCGGCAAAATCAGCCGGCAGTGCGGAACTTCACGCGCTGGAGAATGCTGTTGACGCCGAAATTGGACCAGCGGAAACGCCGTTTTCCATCTATGATGACATCCGTGAAAAGCTGGTCGCCCGCGGGATTCCGCGGGAACAGATTGCGTTTATCCACGAAGCCAACACGGAAACCCGAAAAAAAGAGTTGTTCTCCAAGGTCAGGAGCGGTCAGGTGCGAGTGCTCATAGGAAGCACCTTTAAGATGGGTGCGGGCATGAACGTGCAGGACCGCCTTATTGCGCTTCATGACCTGGACTGCCCGTGGCGGCCGGGAGATCTGGAGCAACGCAGCGGACGCATTATCCGTCAGGGCAACCGCAACAAGGAAGTACACATCTACCGCTATGTTACCGAAGGAACCTTTGACGCCTACCTCTGGCAGACGGTGGAAAACAAGCAGAAATTCATCTCTCAGATCATGACGTCAAAGTCACCGGTACGTTCCTGCGAGGACATCGATGAAGCTGCTCTCTCTTATGCGGAAATCAAGGCGCTGTGCGCCGGTGACCCGCGCATCAAGGAAAAGATGGATTTGGATGTGGATGTAGCGCGACTGCGGTTGATGAGGGCCAACCATCAAAGCCAGCAATATAAGCTGGAGGACAACATCCTGCGTTTTTTTCCCGCAAAAATCGAGGAGTGCCGGGGCTTCATCGCCGGATATGACGCGGACATTAAAACACTGGAGGTACATCCCCATCCCGCAGATGGTTTCGCCGGTATGGAAGTCAAGGGCGATCTACTCACCGACAAGGACAACGCCGGTGCGGCGCTGTTAGAGGCGTTCAAGGACGCGAAAGGGCTTGAGCCTGTCTTCATTGGCAGTTACAGGGGCTTTGCCATGTCGCTGACGGTGGAGAACTTCGGCAAAGATTTTATCCTGACCCTTAAGGGACAGATGAGCCACCGGGTTGAGCTAGGCAAGGACGCCAGAGGCAATCTTGTGCGTATCGACAACGCCCTGAACGCTATGCTGGAGAAGCAGAAAAACGTGCAAGAACGGCTGGAAAACTATCTGGCGCAGCTCACTGCGGCAAAGGCCGAGCTGGGCAAGCCCTTCCCCCATGAGGAAGAACTGCGAACAAAATCCACTCGTCTCGCGGAGCTGAACGCAGCGCTGAACATTGACGACAGGACACCGATTGAGTACGCCGCTGAAAGCGATGCATCGAAATCCACCCGCCCCTCCGTGCTGCAAAAACTGAAAACTCCCTGCATTCACGGTTCGGTTGACCGAAAAAAATCTCACGACCAGGAGGCTCGATGATATGAGTGAAGAATTGAATACCAAGCTCTATGAAAAGCTCTTTGCTGAACAGGAGCAATTCAAAGGGTGGCTACTTACGCAGCCGCCCGAGGAAATCCTGAACCATGCTTATGAATACACCATCCGGGAGGACATTGTTCTGGCTATGGAGCATTACGATGTAAGTGATGAACAGGCCAAGGCACTATTGGTGTTACCTGCACCACTGGCTGATATTTTTAAGGACTTTGAGAAGATTGAAAGCGAGCACATGGACACGATTCGCACGTGCATTGAAAGTCGTGCCGATAAAATCATCTCTAACCATCGGGAAGAACTTCGCACCTTGCCAGTATATCCTCATTCCTCCGTCTATGCTAGAGAACACGGCGAGACGGATGACTACCGACAGTCTCATAGGGCCAATGTGGACTGCAAAAACTTCATTGAGGATTCCATTTCTGAGTACTACCGGGATAACCGGCTCAATCCTGCTTGTGTACACGATGTGATCGACCGCTTTGGCATGGAGCGTACTGCCTTTGTCCTTGCTAACACCGTTCAGAATAAGGATTGGGATGGCCGTATTTCTCCTGAAAACAAGAGATGGGCAAAGGGGATCATAATTCCGAACGACCCGACGCCCTGGGGCGGCAATCGAACCCATGAGTTTGTTTGCGGTCAAGCGCATCCAGGTCTTATCGATCTGTTCGTCAGCCGCTTCCGCAAGGAACAAGCGCTTGCTGCGGAAAAGAAGCCCTCCGTTCTGCAAAAGCTGAACGATGCGAAAACAGACTTGCCGCACAAACCGCCCACAAAAACAAAGGAGGTTGAGCTGTGACATGGTGAAGCAGAAACGGAACATATTACTCAAAGTCCGCGTGACGCCGGAGGAGCGCGGATTGATTGAGAAAAAAATGGCCCAGCTTGGTACAGACAACATGGCTGCGTACATGAGAAAGATGGCGATTGATGGATATGTGGTGAAACTGGATCTACCGGAACTGCGGGAGCTTGTGTCGCTGCTGCGGTATTCCTCGAACAACCTCAACCAGCTCACACGGCGGGTACACGAAACAGGGCGTATTTACGGTGCCGACATGGACGATATACTCCAGAATCAGGAGCGCATCTGGCAGACGGTAAGCGGTATTCTCTCTCAACTTGCCGCCATAAAATAACGGGGTATCTATCCCATGCAGGGGCGGCTTGCGTAATGCTGGCCGCCCCTGCCTTTTTATATTCCGCGCCATCCTTGCAGAGCGGAAAATTTTCCTGTATTATGATTTCACACAACAAACGAATGGAGGAAAAAGAGATGCGGTTCCTTTTGAAGGTTTTATTTGCGCCGGTCATGGTCGTACTTGCCATTGTCACATGGCTTTTCACATTTCTCGTTAGCTTGTCCGGCGGCATCCTCTGCATCCCTGCCGCCATCCTCGGCTTCTTCGGGCTATTCATCATCTTCGTGGATTCCGTCAGCTATGGTGTGGGACTGCTCGTGATTGCCTTCCTAATAAGCCCCTATGGGCTGCCTATGCTGGCCGGATGGCTGGTCGCAAAGCTTCATGTCCTGCGCTATATGCTTAAGGACTGGATCTACAGATAAGAGCATTTTTAGAAATACACAAAACCATTTAAAAAGCTGCGGTTTTGTGCGTATTCAGAAACGAGGCATAACACACAAGCACGGAGCATACAAGCCGTGCTTGTGTGCTGCTTTAATATTGCTCTCTGTGGCCAAAGCTTTCGGCAGTATTTCTAATAAACAATCTGCCAACGTCTTTCCTTTTCTGTAACTTGCGCCATAACCTGCACCCTGACTTGTTGTTTGTTCTAAGAGAAAAATGTGCGTTTCTAAATTTGCACAAAACCATTGTAAAAAGCAAGGTTTTGTGTTATAATAGAAATGAAAGGAGTGATGCAGGATGAAATATTATAAGGAACTTGCAGAGTTGGGCTGTTTTTCGCAGAAAGAGCTTGTGCAACTTCTAGGCTCTGACAGCGCCGCTGGTTCCCTTGCATCAGCCTATTTGAAAAAGGGCTATGTGGAGCGCATCCGCCGCGACCTGTATGCTACCGTCAGCATGGAGACCGGGCAGCCGATCCCCACACGGTATCAGATAGCGTCAAAACTGGCGGATGATGCCTATATCTCCCATCACAGCGCATTTGAATGGTACGGCTATGCCAATCAGGTATTCTATGTGGTATACATTGCCACCGGGTGCCGTTTTCGCGGCTTTGAATATGGTGGTGTGACCTACCGCCGCGTAGCATCCCACGGGTTGGCACAGACAAAGGTGGTGAATGGAGTACGGGTAACAGGCGTAGAACAAGCGGTCATAGACAGTATCCGCGACTTCGAGAAGATCGCCGGGCTGGAGGAAACGCTGCGCTGTATTCAACTCATTCCATCCCTTGATCCGGAGCTTCTGCTTTCCGCTCTCTCCGTATACGCCAACGGGTTTCTGTATCAGAAAACGGGTTATATCCTTGAAGCCCTGAACGACGGGCTGCATCTCCCAGACAGCTTTTTTGACGAGTGCCAGCGGCATATATCAGGTAGCAAAAAATATCTCATGCGAGAGCGGTGGCAGGATAAACTCCACGAAAAATGGAAGCTGTTCGCTCCGGAAAAGCTGACGGATTTATTGGATAAGGGGGTAACAGATTATGACGCGTTTTGACCGCATCGCGTTGGGTCGGCAGGCAAAGGAGATGGGCTTTGTGCGCGACACCTTTGAAAAGGTCTGTCGCCTCGCGGAAGTTCTGACCTTTCTGGAAAGCGACGCTCTGCTGTCCGGAACGCTTGCGCTGAAGGGCGGCACAGCGATCAACCTCACGATCTTTGACCTACCGCGCTTGTCTGTGGACATCGACCTGGACTACTCCGAAAACGTGCCGCGTGAGGAAATGCTGGCGCAACGGGAACTTATCACGGAGCGAATCGGTAAATATATGGCAGCGGCCGGGTACAAGCTGAGTCAGAAGAGTAAAAAGTATCACGCGCTGGATTCTTTTGTGTATGAATACATCAATTCGGGCGGCATGAAGGATAACCTGAAAATCGAGATCAACTATATGCTCCGTGCTCATGTGCTTCCACTTATGCGCAGAAATGTCCGGCTGCCGTGGGGTGACGAGAAACTAACCGTACTTAGCGTCGCGCCCATAGAGATATTTGCCTCCAAGATCGTTGCGCTTATAAACCGAACGGCGGCGAGGGATCTGTATGACATCAATAATATGTGCAAATATGGGCTGTTTGATGAATCTGAGGAAGCACTGCTCCGCAAATGTGTGATGCTGTATAACGTTATTGCGGCGGACGCAGTGCCGGAGCGGTTTGACCTGAGCAGGATCGGCGCACTCCAGCCCTCCAAGATCAAAACGGATCTGCTGCCGGTACTTCGGCATGGTGAATACTTTGATTTGGCAGCGGCAAGGGAAGGAACGACGCAGTACCTTGCCGGTCTGCTGCGCCCGGAGAAAAATGAGTTTGCGTTCTGGCAGGCGTTCGCTGAAAAGAAATACAGGCCTGAACTTCTCTTTGCAGGCAACGATGAGATCCTATCCCGCATTTCCTCGCACCCGATGGCGCTGTGGAAGTGCGAGCACAGTCCCGATGCAAGAAGCAATAAACAGGAAAATTGAGAAAGCGTCTGAATATGAATGACCGCGAGCAGAACAGCAAAGTACATTCCGCTATGTATCATCAATGCCTGCGCCAGGGATACGCATCTCTGGTAGATGTGCTGATTGAGATCGGCGTACTGACGAAAGAAAAATATGAGGGCTGGCGGTTCGGGCGCGTAGATTACTTGGAGCGCGATATGCAACGTCAATCTCCGCAAGCTCTCGTTCATTATCCACCAGATGCGAGTATATGCGCAGAAAAGCGGCATCGAGCCTTCTGTAACCGTGTATAAGCAGTGGGCTGTGAAGAAGGAATCGAAACAGTGGCATACGCCGGTGATTCGGCTGCGCTTCAGCAAAAGCAGTGACCCGGATATTGAGCGATGGTACTCCACCTACGTCGTCAATACGGAGAAAACGGCGGAGCTGAAAGCACTACGAACATTTGACAAGAGACCGGACACAACGATGAAAGCCACAGAGAATTGAATTACATAATAAGATGGAGCTGCATCGGAATTAGCGTCCGGTGCAGCTTTTATTTTGTCATCGAAAGGAGGATCGACACTTGGCGACTACACGCATTATATCCATGCACATTAACAAAGGTAAAAACATTGCAGAGTGTCTGACCGACCGCATCGACTATTCGAAGAACCCTGAAAAAACGCAGGGAGGCGAGTTGATCTCCGCCTGGCAGTGCGATCCGAAAACCGCCGATGCGGAGTTCCTTTTCTCTAAGAGGCAGTACAGAACCCTTACCGGCAGGGAGCAGCAGAGCGATGTTATTGCCTATCAGGTGCGCCAATCCTTCAAGCCGGGAGAGATCACACCTGAGGAAGCCAACCGCATAGGTTATGAGTTTGCTGTGCGCTTTCTTAAGGGCAAACACGCCTTTATTGTGGCCACGCACACTGACAAAAAACATATCCACAATCATATTATCTGGAACTCAACCACGCTGGACTGCAAACGGAAGTTCCGGGATTTTCTCGGTTCCGGTAGAGCTGTCGCAAGGCTCAGTGACGCAATTTGCACCGAACATCGGCTCTCTGTCATTCACGAGCCAAAACGCGGCGGCAGCCATTATGGAAAGTGGTTGGGTGATAAGGCGAAACCCACACACCGCGAACTACTCTGCGCTCTTATAGATGATGCGATTACGCAAAAGCTGACAGACTTCGACTCACTTCTGAAGCTGCTGGCTGACGCAGGCTGCGAGGTCAGGCGTCGCGGGAATACGCTCTCACTGCGCCATCCAGATAGGAAAGGATTTATCCGTCTTGCTTCTATCGACGGCTACACGGAGGACGAGCTGCGCGCTGTCCTTGCCGGAGAAAAAGAGCATACGCCGCGCAGGAACCGAGCGCAGACCACGCCGAAAAAAGACACGCTACTAATCGACATTGAGGCAAAACTGCAAGCCGGAAAAGGCAGCGGTTACGAGCGTTGGGCAAAGGTTTTCAATATTAAGCAAATGGCACAGACCTACAATTATCTGCGCCAGCATGGGCTTCTGAACTATGAGGAGCTGGAAGCCAGAGCTGCCGGTGCAACGGAGCGGTTTCATACGCTCTCGGAGCAGATCAAGGCGGCAGAGGGGCGTATGGCAGAGATCACCGTGCTGAGAACCCATATTGCAAACTATGCCAGAACTCGCGATGTTTACATCGGCTACCGAAAAGCGGGCTATTCCAAAAAGTATCTTGCAGAGCATGAAAGCGACATCCTGCTACACAGAGCGGCGAAGAAAGCCTTTGACGAGCTTGGCGTGAAAAAGCTGCCCACGGTCAGGTGCTTGCAGGACGAATACGCCAAGCTGCTGGCAGAAAAAAAGGCGGCGTATGCCACATACCGCACCGCCCGCGATGAGATGCGTGAGCTGCTTATCCATAAGCAGAATGTGGATCGCATGCTGGGCAAAAATGAGCGCAGTGAGGAAAAGAAAAATGAGCATGACCGACAATAATGGTCACGCTCAAAAGCGTTTCGCAGGAACGCGTAGCCGCACATTTATGTGCGTTCAATGGGGTTTTAGGGGCGCTGCCCCTGACAAGCAGAGGGGAGTTTTCGTGCAGCGGAAATTCCCCGAATATGCAGAAGAGGGCCCTCTTTGCCCTGCTTGCCACGATTTCTACCCCGTTTTCTTGGCGACAAATAATCAATCAAAAATCCGACTCCGCCAAAAACAGAGTCGGCAAACATAGACATATTAGGTAATGCACATATTAGAAACATCAAAATGCATGTAATATTTAACACGGACATCAATTGCACTCAGCAATCAGAATCAGTTCAATATACTAAGCTTGACTTCCAGTAGTCAATGCCGTGCCTCCAGATACAAAATCAACGATAATAACAGGGCCATCACTAATGCATGTCAAGCATCCACCAACACATACAAGAGCGCAAGTCCAGAATCCTTTTGTTTGAACCTGCTTCATACTACCACCTCCTTTCACTAATATGGCAAAGCAGCAAGTTATTTTAGTCCTGCGCTGGAACCAGAAGCTAAAGCAGCTCCGCCGGTTGCTGTGTCTGCAATGAAGATTGGCCCATCCAAAAGGCAGGTGAGACAGCCAGCACCGCAGATTCCAACACAAGCAGCAAGACATGTCCAAAATCCTTTGGTTGAAGTCTTATGCATGTTTTTCTTCCTCCTTTCTTATTATTTCGTCTGATTGCTGAGTAAAGCAAATGGTCTGCGGACCATTATACTTTCGATCCATATAAAGTTCGTGTATGTATTGGCATGAAATGCACAATGACGAAAGCTCACATTTTTTACATAGCGGAGATATATAGGCAGTTTTCCACATTTTTGCCAAGCGATGCATTATTTCCACCCATGAGGTTGCATCTATTATCGATAATGGAAGCAGATAGTGTTTGCAAACGCCTATAAATCCATCAACTGAAATAAAAATCTTGCCATCGTAGCACTGATTTCTAATTTCTCTAGTTGTGTTTGAATACAATGTTAATTGCCGCTGTATATTTAATGGGCTGATAATCTGCAAGCTGTTTTTTTGAATAAACTCTATCGAGTTGTTACATAAAACAGAATCGTCAAATTCTTGCAGCAAGTCGCGAGACTGCACCTCAAATCTAACCTGCATTGCGTTCATGGCATCAATAATGTCTTTCAGATGCGGTAAATTTTCCTCACAAAGAATGAGCAAAATACTGGTATTATTCTTGAGGAATTCACGCTGCATATCGTTCAACTCCAGAAGGTGTAGCGCGTTTGTATATATCCAAATGTTACCGTTTGGATTCAGTTGCTTATACGCAATAGCCACTGACCGTAGCACCTCGTATTCTAGTAGCGGATCACCACCCAGAATATGCAATTCTGGTAATCCGAAAACTGCAAGGAATTCTAAAAACTTTATTAGTTGCTTAAGCTGGATAACACGATTAGTGTTGCTTGAGCTACAGGACATACACGGAAAACAAGTAACCTTACCACAGCTTTCGCAATTCAAATGACAAGCTTCATTGAGCTGCAACGTTATCCTTGAAAGCTGATGGGGCCGAACGACAAATGTTGAACTTGATGACATTTTTAAGCCGAGATCAATGATATCCTTATAGGCATATTTCTCATTTGAATAGAATATAGCATTAGCTTCTTCTAATTCGGTTTGAAATTCTGTCCATAAATTCCCGTATGTTTCATGTAACTTCGCCAAAGAAGCAACATTTGCAATATCGGTAGCCATTGCTATTTTATCTTTATCGAGAATGTATACAACAGATGATAAGGCGTTCGTAATATACGCAAAATCACCATTCTTCTGTAAAGACCAGCCAACTCCTAATTTAACGTAAACGCACATCTAAGCCTCCTTCATTATTCGGATTTCAACATAATGGTTCGAAAACCTGAAAACTTATTCTGATGATCAATGATGATCCATGTGGCTTTTGATTCATATATCACCTGTCGCAAGTAATCAACAGTATCACCGTCTAAATTTGACAATGCCTCATCGAAGATGAATAAGCCGCGATCCAATAGTAAGGCGCGTGCTATGCATATCTTCTGAATTTCGCCGCCTGAAAGCCTGCACCCATTTTCACCTATCTTATCATCCTTTTCCTCTGCTGCTAACCTTTCTTCAACAGAGTCAAGGTGTAACCGAGAAATAAGCTCATCTACTTTTTTTTGGTCGGGATGTTCAATCCCATATGTTATGTTGTTGCGTATGTTCTCGTTAAAAACGTAATTACGTTGTGAGACATAAGATATTTGACTTATCAATGAGGATTTATTCACATTCATGGCATCAATTCCGTTTATGTAAATATTCCCACTGTTAGGTCTAACTAATTGCATGATAAGACGAACCAATGTGCTTTTTCCAGAGCCATTTTTACCGGTTATTTGAACTTTATCTCCCTTATTGATAGTCATAGAAAAGTTCTTGATAACATCATCATGTTCATTATAGGAAAAAAATACTTCGCTAAAATCAATAGATTGTATGCTGTCAATGCTTCGTCCATTTTCGTCTTTGCTGTTGCCAGAGTCAAAGAAGAACTTAGCAACGCGATTGAGCGCGACTATTGCTGGTTGAACAACAACAGCAGTACCAATATAACTAAAAATTGGTGAATAAAGTTTACCGGCATATGTCGAAATCGCTACAAAAGACCCCATCGTTAGATCGCCAGAAATGAAGAATAGTCCACCTATAAGATAGACGATTGCAGTAATAATTGAGCCTGCAGATCCCATGCCAACCGAAAAAGCATTTAACGTATTTGATTGTTGCTTTTGCTTTTCCAATGCAGTGCTATTATACTGGTTGATTCTTTCATTTTCCTGTTTCTCTAATCCTTGGGCTTTTACCGTTTCAATTCCTCTTAATGAATCTTGAATTTTACCAGCATATTCTGCGCTGCTGTCAAGAGAACTTTTTATCTGTTTTGTCATTTTTTTTGCAACAGTAATTGAAATAGCTATAAGAATCGGTATGGGTATAGATAGAACCAGAAGAACTTTCCAATTAATTGAGAATAATATTATCGCCGCAAAAATAAACTCCAAAATGGCAGATAATACTGATAATGACGTTGATGAGAACAGCGTATCAATGGAGTCTATTTCTTCTACTCTAGCGTTAATATATCCAATTTCGTTTTCGGAGTAAAAGGACAAATCCTTTTCCATGAGGCAATCATAAATCGCACCCTTAACCCTCTTCAGTAAGCCATTACCAAAGTTAATCATCCCTTTATTCGACAGGTAGGTCAAAGCCGCCTTGACTGCATGCGTCAGCAACAGAGCAACAATGCAAAGAACTAATGCAGATACATCCGATTTCATAAACCCAATATCAATTGTCAACTGGAGAATTTTCGCAGGCAGCATGGCTAACATTGCAGTAATTAAATATAGCGCAATAGAAACGCCAAACAGCCACTTGTGGATGCGTATGTAGTCTTTTACGATTGACCAAAACTGTTTCATAGTGCACCTCCTAATCATTGTGTATCAACACAAAAACATCTCAAATCCAGATACTAACTGAGCATAATATTTAGCAACCCTTCGCTTATATCAGCGTTTGAATTCCGCTTTACAATACTCAACACTTTATTTGTAAAGAAATTCGGGTTTTTCCTCTCTATCTCACTGATAACCTCTATGCAATGAAAGAAGGCTGATTTCCTCAAAGCACATTTTCTTTTGGTAAACCCCAGTGATTCTGCCGATGTGAGTTGCGAAAAACATACTGAACAAGCACTAGAAGTAGTACAGGCTCCACAAAAATCAGACATAATACGATTCATTTTGTTTATCCAACTTGAAACGCATTTGAAGTCTATCCCGTTGTGAATATCGCCTATTTTAATGTCATCTATCCCTACCTTTTCACAAACTCCAAACGTTCCGTCAGGATAAACATAAATCTTTTCACCCGGAACACAGCAACCATTAACCACATAAAACCCGCCCAAATTGCCAAATTTAGGTCGATCAAATACATGCAACAATTCTTGTCCTATCATTAAGTCAAGAAACCAGTTACTTTCACCATTTTGTGCTAATCTGATATACTCTGCTTCTAAATGGCGATAATCACTCGCAAAACGTTCCTGGCTTTCAGCAGAAAACTGATCGTAATAATCAGTGCCTAAATCAAATATTTGACTTACTCTTAATAGATGGGGCATATCTCCACCACTCATCCTATCGTAAGTCATGTAGTACTGATATAGTTTTCTCAAATCAGTTAGGTAGTCAATACAGCAAAGGCTGTAAATAAGCTGATAATCCTGAAAATAAGAATGGACAATTTCGCAGATTTCATCATAAGTTGGAGCGCCGTTTGTTTTTAGACGATTTCTGTCGTGGTTATCTCGATAGCCATCAATACTTACACAGATAATCACATTGTGTGACCTTAAAAAGTCTGCAATATGTTTATCCTTTAGCATTATACCATTAGTTGTTATGGTATAATGAACTAACAAGTTAGGGTAAGTCTCCTCAACGTGTTCAATAACTCCCTTAACAAGATTAAAATTAAGGAGAGGCTCTCCTCCATAAAACGCGATGAACGGCGTTTTATTCAAAAAAAGCTGTTGATCTATTATACAATTAAGATAATAATCAACAGCAGATATTGCAGTGCTCAGAGGCATGCGATTATGACTATATTGACTTGTGTACGGGTAATGATCGGAATAGACACAATATTTGCAACGCAAATTACACTCATCGGTTGTTTTTAGAATCAGTTCCGTAAATCCATTCAACTTAAAATACTGTTTTACTGCATCGCATGAAATATCAGCGTTGCTTCGATGAACTGCATTTTGCGAAAGCAGACTCAACAACGACTGCAAGTATCGCTTGTTGTGATTATTCAAGCGTTCTAAACCAAATCCAACATATGGCTTCTCGAAAAACACGCCTGTTGTGTTATCAAAAAGCATGGCGTTATTATGAAGCGTGAATTCATTAATCATAAGCACCTCCTTATGCGTTTTCTATCACAACAATATGTTACCATAAGTAATTCTTATTATCAACCCTGCCAACAACTTTGGATAAAATATATTTGAGCAGTGGGGGCATTGACAGTTCGCCCCCAAATATCCTCAAATTATATCACTTGCCGCTCGCAGAAACATAAACGATCTACAACTTGGGCGTTATGCATTTAGCATTTACTATTCAACGGATCTTATATATTGGATCGCGGCACCCATTCAGGTGAAATACCTGAATGGGTGTCTTTTTTATCATGCCCAGCTCTTGTTCTCAGATGGAGTGCCGCTCTCCATCGCATTTTGTTTGGCTCAACAGTGCTTACAAACAAAAGAAACAAACCTCTCTGTAAAATCATTAGGCTTGGCGAACATGCCGAATGTTCTAAAAGTGAGATAAGCGCGGGATGCAACAATTGGAAGATGGCCACCGCGTCGCTTTTTGTGCATTATCGCCTCTTCCGGTAAATCGTGTCCGAAAATCATTGAAACAGCGACAGACTGCTCTTTACAATCCGATTGACGAAGTAAATGACTTCCTCACGACTGTACTTGTCATAGCCCCCGACGACAACGTGCATCAAGCCGTTTGACAGGTGAGTATAGAGCATTTCCAGCTCTGCGTCGGTAGCATGGCGCAGCTTTTGCTTCCAATAGGCAATGCTCTCATTCCTGGCAAGATCAATCATCCTTTGTAAAACAGACGCACTAGTGCCTTGAAAGATCAGTACCCGGCAGGCGTCCTCGTGCTGCTCCACCATTGCATAGATCGCTTCAATAAGGGCTGTCACGTCAAAGGAATTTACCAGTTTCAACGATTTCTGAAACGCTTCCATCAGTTCCTGCTCGATGCTTTCCAACAGTGCAAAGCAATCGCTGTAATGAGCGTAAAAGGTCGCACGATTCAGCTCCGCTATTTCACAGACCTCCTTAACGGTGATTTTATTGACAGGCTTTTGTTTGAGCAATGTCAAAAAGGATTCTTTCAGAATCCGCTGCGTATATCGGATTCTTGCATCGGTTTTCCTCATAGAAACCCTCCAAACATAAAAAATTTACAAGTTTTTGCAACACTTACGCTGCATATGTCGGTTATCTTTCGCGTGGCAACTCGTTGTTGGTTGTCGCAAAGGTTCATTTTAAGTATACTATACTTGTGAAAGATAATCAACACTTGTCGTTTGGTTTGGAGGTGTTCCCGTGTTTCAAAAGTATCTTATTACAGGCGCAACCGGATTTCTCGGACGCGCCGTGGTCGCACAGCTTCTCAAGAATAAAGTAGAAATCCACGCCCTTGTCATGGAAAATGATCCTCTGGCGCGGGAACTTCCGCAGGAGGTTCATTCCGTTGTAGGTGATGTATGTGATGAAAGCACCCTGAATCGTTTCTTCTCCGGTGCAGGCCGACAAACCTGTATCATACACTGTGCCGGTATTGTATCGGTAGCTTCTCATCCGGGCGATAGGATTTACCGAGTGAACGTCGGAGGGACCAACAACATTCTGCGTTTGTGCGCGGAATACGGCGTTGGAAAACTCGTGTATATCAGCTCAGTCCACGCCATCCCGGAAAAGCCCAAGGGAACGGAGATCACAGAGGATGCTGTATTCTCTCGGGAACTAGTGCGGGGCGATTACGCAAAGAGTAAGGCCATTGCAACTGCCCTGGTTTTTGACGCTGCGAAGCGGGGATTAAATGCCAGCGTGGTATTTCCCACCGGCATCATAGGCCCAGGCGACAGTGGGAAAGGAAGCATCACCAATATGCTGCTATCCTTTCTTGCCGGAAAGCTGCCGGTAGCGGTAAAGGGAGGGTATGATTTCGTAGATGTGCGGGATGTTGCATCCGGGATTGCTGCCTGTGCAGAACATGGCCTGCCCGGTCACGGTTATATTCTCTCCGGCCACTATGCTTCTATCCGCGACATACTGGAAGCGGCAAAGAAAACGCTTAATCTTAGACATGCGGTATCCTATCTGCCGATCTGTTTTGCTAAGGTTGTTGCTCCGATTTATGAGAGATGGAGTTTGCGGAAACAGAAGCCGCTATACTTCACACCATACGCTGTGGCCGTCCTCGATTCCAACGGCAACTTCAGCAGGAAAGCCGCCACAGACACTTTCAGCTATGAACCGAGATCGCTGCAAAGCACTATCCGGGATACCGTTCTGTGGCTGGAAGGCAGCGCCAATGGTCATGGATAATGATGAAACAGCGCATACCGCACGGTGGTTTACACATTGACGAATTTGCGTAATCAAAAAAGACCATGTCCAGCACAAGGCTGGGCATGGTCTAATGCGTTCATAGACAGATGCTAAGGTAATGATTTTATTTGCGTTTCCTCGTTTGTTTCATCATACTCTCCGATGATAGTTCGTCCTCTGGCGACCATCATAATTTTCGCCACAACAAGAAGAAAAAGGATTGCAATAATCGCAATTTTCTTGTCCAATCGATAACAATCCGGGCCATATCGTTCCAGCTACGCCTGTATCGTGTTAAAACTTGAATTTATAAGTTTGAATTTGCTTGGATTATTTCTTTGGCTCAATATCTCTGGAACATTAAGTGGGCAATGTCAAAAAGTGTTATACCAAAAACTATGGTACATATTTCAGTGGAGTTATACTGATGCTACTCATCTTTTTTTCATAGCTTTGTCCAAATCTGTGATCAGGTATACAAACACCAAGTTTTTAGCTGCGTAGATAGCGTATCATTCGTTTATTCTGTGGACGTTCGAAATGGTGGCATTGCAAAATTGCTTTCTTTATGGTAAACAGGTACAATTGTATTGGAAGGAAGTGCTGTGCTTTGAATCTGCAAACAGCAATATTGCTTTTGCTCATCTTGAAGCATAAACGCTATAAAAAATTGAAATTGCTTGTAAGATTATGCAGTTTTGCACGTCATATAAGTGAAAGGAGGTGATAGGGATGCCGGAAATTCCGGACTTTGATAAGCTTTACGAGAAATACTTTCGTTATGTATATCAGTATGTCAGGCGATTGTCGCACAATGACAGCGTTGCCGAAGAAGTAACAAGTGATACTTTCTTTAAAGCGTTATCATCCTTAGAGGGCTTCCGCGGCGAATGCGACATTCGTGTTTGGCTCTGTCAAATAGCAAAAAACAGCTATTTCTCATATATGAGAAAGAACAAGTGGCTTGACCTGATTGCGGACATTGAGCAGTTGGAGCAAATTCCGTTTGAGGAAACGCCGGAGGAACTTCTGCTGCGGAAAGATGATGTGTCATCCATACGGTTTGCATTGCATGATTTGCAAGAACCGTACAAGGAGGTTTTTATGTGGAGGGTACTTGGAGAATTGAGTTTCTCGCAGATTGGCAAGATTTTCTCAAAAACCGAGAACTGGGCTTGCGTCACCTATCACCGTGCACGAAAAATGATTCAGGGAAAAATGGAGGGCGATGAAAATGAAAAATGAATGCTACATCGTAAGAGATATTCTACCGCTTTACGAAGAAAAGCTACTGAGTGACGAAACTGCTGATTTTGTACTCAGGCATCTTAATGAATGCTCAGAGTGCCGTGAAGAGCTGGCGCAGATGGAAAAAGCTGTTGTTCTGCCAAAAGCCGACACCGACATTACATTCCTTTTAAAAGTTAAGAAAACCCTTATTGCAAAGAAGGTACAAACGATACTGCTTACAGTTGCAATACTGCTCGCCATCGCAGTATCCGTAATCGGGTTTTTGACTGCGCCGAAGTATTATCCGTATTCGCATGAGTTACTTGACATTACAGAAGTCGATGACCTGGTGTTGATTTCATTCGATGAAAAAATCACTGGATATAGACTTGTCCAAGAGAGCGCTCCAGATGGAGAACAAAAAATATATCACATTGAAGCATGGTCTACGATTTGGGACAATGTATTTGGGCAACGAGGACAGCAGTTTGCAGTAGTTAAGTTAAATAATGCAGATCCGACCATAATCTACTACACGCAGAATTTCCGAGGTGAATCTGTCGATATTGGAGATGTTTTGGTTTATGGAAAACCTAGCTCAAACATTGGAGGGGCAATTTCTTGCCCAGGGCTTTCGCTTGGATATTTGCTTCTTTTCTCTGGCGCACTGTTTTTAGTAACCCTTGCCGTTTTAGTATGTTTGAGAAAGCGTGAAAAAGCGAGGTTTTGGCTTGAAAGGATTATTCTATTTCCAATTGCATATGCAATCGGACATTTCTGCGTATTGCGGTTTAGTACGGTATCGTATTCCGTAGTCAGAGATTTTTTCCTGATTATGCTGATTGCACTTCTGATCTATTGTGCCTTGCTCTTTGCATTGAATATCTTTAACATCAAAAAGGAGATTCGTAAAATGGAGACGCACATTTGATAGCAATCTGCCTTGCATAGCAAAGCGTTATTCGAAAGTTTATGAGTAACTTGAAGGAGGGTGATACCATTGGTACAGCATTATAAAACGGATATTCAATAACTAAGGACAAGCGTTGTCCAGATAGTCTTTTGTCTCAGAGCATTCAATGCAGAACTGATTTTATGCGATGAACCTACTGGTTCTCTTGATTCTCATAATTCCGAAAAGGTTATGGAATTACTGATTCGATTAAATCAAGAAGGGAAAACGATACTTATTGTTACGCATGATCCCTGGGTTGCATTCAAATGTAAAAAAAGTGATATATCTACATGACGCAAAACTCTCCAATACACAATAAACTGCACAGCACATTCAGACCATCTGGCAACACGAAAGCCTTGATGGTCTGATTTTAATTTAATATATTCAATTATAAGCACTTTTCCATTGTAAGATTATGCAGTTTTGCGCGTCATATAAGTGAAAGGGCTAAAGTAGGAATCGGTGTTTGCAAGCAGAAGCACATTAGATTCCTGCATTCTCCTACGCTGTCCTCCTGTCTATGTTAACAGAACAGTGAGCAGAAATAGAGAGATGCCTACACATAGAATTACATGGGGGTGATTATATGGTATAGTACAAGCCATGTTGGATGGCACAATGAACCAACAGTGGCGGATAAGGGCTCTGTTGCACTTTTCCGAATTCGAATCCGATGAGATTCTACTGAGCTTGATTTAATACAATTAACCTATGACAAACAACGGAGGTACTATGAAAAAAATCAAACGTATCGCAGTACTCTGCGCAAGCATTGCATTGTTGGCGGTGCTCTGTGTACAAGCATTCGCTGCTGTTAATAACATTTCACCCAACTATGCGACAAACTCACATGATGACATGTCCATTTATTATTACGGATATGTTCAGTGCCGTCCGTCCTATAATGAGGATGGTCAGCATGCTCAAGCGGGCTATATCCGTTATTGGAGATATGACCTTTTAGGAAATATAGTCAATGACACCGGACGACTTTATACCGACTATGGTATAGATCAGACCGATTCGCGCCTGTTGACCAGAAGTCATACATATACGGATTCCATTATTCCTAATCCGCATAAGACGCAGTTCAGGTATGGATTCATGTGGCAACCCCACCGTGATGAGCCTATTCTGTGGCCGTTGCCATTTTCTACTGGAAATGCTACGGAATAATGATTTTTAAACGTCTGGACTAACCGAGTTGTGATAACCAAAAGGCGGGGGCACAGATTCTTTAGTGAAACCTTCTTTTCATTGCTTGATTCTGTTACCCCTGTTTTGTTTTACCAGCAGGGATGGTTTAATATGGTTCCAAATAAAACCATAAATTCATTTTAGGAGCGATCAAATGAAGCGAAAAAATGCAATGATTCTAATCATTTCTTGTATAATTCTAGTGATTATTGGGTTGGGGATATCCATAATTTATTCGGATTATATCTACAATCCTGCAGAAGGGCTAATTTCAATTTCTGTTGCCGGTCAAAATTGGGAACCCGATCCTGACTGGGAACCCGGAATGGAAGTCTCCCGCAATCCGAATTCTTCACAAGAGATATTGAGTTTCATGCAGGAAATAGATGCATGGGCAAATGCACATAAAGCAACCATTATTCATAAAAATGCTTTTTCAGCAGGAAGCGGTTACTGTGATTACTCCGGCTGGCTTTTCCCTTTGCTCACCGATCTAAGCAAAGAACATGAGACCGAAAAGAATAAGGGTGTCTACATTACAGAAAGCAACTTATTTAAAGAAGCATATGTAAAAGACGGCATATTAATGCCAGATAGCATTGGGCTTGCAGTTTCGGGGACTTACTGTGATGAGGATATGCCAGCCACACTTGCAAATGTTGATTTCTTATATCCATTAAACATGTCTACGATAGCAGATGGCGTATATTTGACAGATGCTCAGGAGGTCGATTCTCTTGTGAGGCTATTTGAGGAAAATGGATACCAGATAATATATCTCAATAAATCTCTTTCCATGTTTGAGCTGGCACAAAGAATGCTGACGGATGGGTTTGTTACTCGAGCGGCAGTCTGCGCCATGGTTGGTTTGCTTTTTTGCTTCATATATAACATCCTACTGCTATATAGGGAGAATCTTAGGAGCTTGCAGATACGCCACATCTTCGGTTTATCAAAGAAACGCATGTTATTCAATTCAGTTGGCATAGCGCTTCTGATAGCTGTAATAGCTATCGGCTTGTTTTCAGTCATTCTGTTTAATGGGCTTTCCTATATGTCGATGTATGATTTGAAGCGTTTATTCTTCTATGTCGCAATCGGAATTACTGCACTATCAATAGGAACCTCATTGGTTTGTGCCATAAGCATCAATAGTGCAGTAACAAAAGTGAGGTGATAGATTATGACATTGATAAGACAGGTATTCTCAGATTTATTCAAGGAAATCGGCTGGATTATTCTGTATGGATTTCTTGCTGCTATGACAATAATGACCTTCATATTGATTGGATTAAGCTATAAGCATGTTTCAGGACAAAACTCAGCAATCAATCGCTTCGTTAAAAACAATGTTTATATGGTACAAATCAAGAGCTGTGAGCTTAACACTCAACAAACGGCTGTATCAGATGATTCAATGTCGTCCTATGCCGAACCACCTGGGGAACCACAACAAAACGGAGCAGATGCTTTTATAGAGTATTTTGAAAATGAGTTCTCCTCAGAGGGGGTGCTTGGAAGTTATGTAAGCATTCCGTATTCTGGAAACGGATTCAGCAATTTGATTATATATGTCGGCAAATATGCGGATCTGACCCGTTTCAGCCGTCCCGCCGGTAAATCAACAGTCATTGCCGTATCTACTGATCGAAAAGATATGGTTGGTGAAACCATACAGCTTTCGACAGAGAAGTTCACAATTGATGCCGCCGTTCCTGACAATATGGATATATACCATCCTTATTACTACGCGCCCGCTGGTTCATTGGAACTGGAAAATACTTTATACGTCTTTACGGACAGCTATGCGTTGATTAACAAACTGTTTCCGCAGGCGTCAGGAGATGCTTTATTAGAACGGCTCATAGCCGTAAATCCTACAGAGCAAGAGCTGATTGAATTAAGAGGCATTCTCTACAGAACAACGGGTATGTATGCCGGTATTCAATCTGTAAGCAGCTATTTGGCAAGCGTCGAAGCCAGTGGAACGAGGACTCATCAGACCTATCTTCTGTTCTATATTTCCTCTTCCATCGCTCTTATTGGAGCTATGCTGTTAAACATGACAAGAGCGCTGAACTTCATGATACCGGCTTACTCGATCCATCATCTGTTCGGTGCATCTGGGAAGTATGTATTTATGCGAATGCATTTGTTTACAGTGGGATATAACATTATCCCATTCGTAGGGATTCTGACAATTATGTCAAAGAATATGCTGCTGTCATTCGGAAATATTTCTATTCTGACTCTAGCACTGCTTGCAATAACGCTGACTATTACGACAATCAAGTATAGGCAGTTTAGAATCAATTTTTCACAGGGATTAAGGAGGGAGTAATCAATGAATCAGATCATACTAGATAAGGTGAGTAAAAGCTTTCGAACCAACAATTATGTGGTTAAGGCCGTAACCCAAGCTGAATTTGCAACAAACGCAGGAGAGGCTGTCGCAATAATCGGTCCTTCAGGCTCCGGAAAATCAACCTTGTTGAATATGCTGGGATTAATCCTTTCACCTGATGACGGACAGATAATTATTGATGGGAAGGATGTTACTAATATGCCGGATAATGTTCTTTGTTGCTTCAGAAATTCGAACTTTGGGTACATCGTTCAGGATTTCGCACTTTTGGATCAAGAAAGCGTGTACAGTAATATCAGGATACCGTTGTTGTACAGTAAAAAAATCAGGCGTAGAGAGCACAAAGCGCGTATACATGCCGCAGCCAGAGAGCTTGGAATATTTGATAAGCTGCACCGAAAGGCCGGGCAATTGTCCGGCGGCGAACGGCAGAGAGTCGCTATCGCAAGAGCCATCGTTTGTGATCAGCCAATAATACTTGCCGATGAGCCCACAGGTTCGCTTGATGCAGAAAATCGCGACAAGGTCATGAGTATTCTGATGAACCTTTGCAAAAATGGCGGTAAAACCCTGATCATTGTTACACATGATCGTTCTATTGCAGAGAAATGCGATAGAATTGTAGAAATGAAAGATGGACGGATTATCAAATAACGAATAAAAGGCGTTGCTAGAATTGGTTTCAGCAATATAGTTCTATAAGCATATTGGAGGTAATATCAAGCGTATTATAAGGCATATGAGAAATGGTTCTTTTGAATGCGTATTATTTTATGATAATTCGCAACAAAATGAATGAGCATTTAAGCCGCTCGACATAGCACAGATAGTTATATATCGTTTTTGCCTCTGCTGACTATTAATTGCTTCAGCAGAGGCGTTATTTTTGTATATCTATCGTTCCTCTGTGAATACCAAATGTCTATGAAGAATAAACGCTATCTTTAAAATAACTATTTCATCTCGATATTGCATTAATAATTGCAAGTATATATCGATGATTTTACGAGTTTGAATAGTACAATTATATAAAGAGGAGCGAACTCATCATGGACAAAATAGAATTTGGCAGACGAATCAGTCAGCTTCGAATAGCAAAAGGTTTTTCTGCAAGAGAAATGAGCCTTGATTCAGGGCAAAGCCCATCATATGTTAATAATATAGAGAATGCTAAGAATTATCCGTCAATGGCTGCATTTTTTGCGTTGTGCGATTATTTGAGCATTTCGCCTCAGGATTTTTTTAACACAGATATAAAGAATCCATCAAAGATTGACGAATTAATGGCAATAGTGCAGGGGCTTGACGATGAAAAGCTAGAGCTGCTTATCCGTCTGGCAAAAAGCTTCGGCAAGAACAAATAAATATATTGCTGGCCGAGCAGTTTCATGTAGACCGAATGATCTATTTTTGATGCTGCTCGGTTTTTCTGCTTGCACTTAATCTTTTGACTAGAAAGGAATGATTTTTATGAGCAAAGAAGTGACTAACAAAGCTGAACTGGATTACGCAGTTAATTTTGTTACCGCTCTCCGCAGTTTGGAGGAGAATCTGCGTGATCTAGAGAATTCACAGGTGATTATTAGCGGCTTTTTGAAGGCTGCAACAGAGTTTTATGACGCTGATCGAGCTTATGTCATTGAAGCAGACTGGAATGAAAACATCGCTATGAACACCCATGAGTGGTGCAAAGATGGTATCGAGTATCAAAATGAGCAGCTTCAGTATTTGGAGATTAGCGACTACTCCCGTTGGTATTCTGCTTTGAAGAAAAACCAACCAATGATTATCTCTAATGTTGAACTGCTTCTTGAGGATAACGCATTTGAGTATGAGTTTTTTACAAAGTTCGGTGTACATTCTTTGATTGCCGTCCCTTTCTCCAAACGCCTGAGTCAAGGCTTTATTGGAGTAGATAATCCAAAGAGACATGGCGCTGATCCCACTTTTTTGCTCCTTCTTGCCTGCGTTATTGTACAAGAGTTAAATGAGATAAAACTGGATAAAAGGCTCTCTGCGGCTACACTAGCCTTAAAAGAAAATCCTAAGGGCATTTACATATCCTGTTTTGGCGGACTTTCAGTGCGCGGCATTGAAGGAGTGCTATCTGAAGACGATTTTACTTCTGCACAGTGCTACACGATGCTTGCATATTTGGCATTAATCGATAACCACAGAGCAACCCCCAACCGTTTAGCACGGATTATTTGGTCAGACGAATGTATTGATAATCCTAATCGAGCAGTTCGCAATGTGGCCGCGCGTCTGCGTACATGTTTGAAAGTTATTGGTTTAGACTTTCTAATTATATACGATAATGGTTTTTACAGCCTTAACCAAAGTATGGGTTTGATTACAGATGTCAACCTGTTTGAAAACCTCTGTTTAAGGATGAAGCAAACTGACAGTGCCGAGGAAAAGTACAAGTTGTATGAATCTGCAATAGAATTGTTTACTGGAGATTTGCTTCCAAGGCTATCCGATAATATTAACTTTATCCCAAACATAACATATTACCATGGAATGTTTGTCGAACTGATTACAAGCTATGTTGAAGCTTGTTTATCTGAAGGACAGTATATATACGCTCATAGAGCAGTAAAAGAAGCTCTTACTTTCGATCCATATAATGGCCGTCTCAATATGTACCTGATCATTCTGATATATAAGCAGTCGGGTGTAGGTACAGCCAAATCATATTATATGAATACTAAAGACACCTTATCAGATGAACAGTTATACCGAATAAAGATTGAATGTCCGGCACTCATGCTTGGATAATCCTATTACGGAGTGCTGTATCTCAGATATTATCCTCAGATTATCCCCCAATTATCCTCGGAATTTCTAATGTTTCTTCGTTAAAATTCTTTAATCTGTCCGTCCTTTAACTCAGAATTAGTCCTTTCCTGAGGCACCTGCCTGGTAGCATTTAATTCCGGAGGTCATCACCACCGGAATCTACCAAGTAGGTGGTCAGTATGAAACAGAGCGGAGGACGAATCGATCCCCATACCTTTCAGAAGCATAGGATTTCTATTTTGGGGCTGTTGAGGCATATTTATGTCAATTTACAGCCGTTTGATATTCGCCCTCCTAGTGGCTATCTAATACTGTACTACTATGCCTGCGGCTTTTTTGCCGCGGGCTTTTTTGTGTTTAGGGGAAAAAACCGTTGCCGTTCCCCACCTTCGTTTTTTTGATTTTCGGTTTTGAAATTCGAGGAAACGGAGGAAACACTTATGTTCAACAGAAAGAGTATTTACGCACTGAATAAAAAAGATACCGGCTCCATTATCTACATCGATGCCAACGGAAATATCATTCGTCTGACCCGTGAAGATTTTGACAGTGAAGCAGATTTCCTGAAGTGGAAAGCCTGGTCAGACGCAGAATACCATCATTCGGAGAAACGTGATCATGTCCATGCCAATCACACCGTTTCTCTGGACAGTATATCAGAGGAATCAGCGTCTACTCCAGCTGTGGATGTCTGCATAGAGCTGGAGCATGACAGGCTGGAGCAGATTCGCCACAGCACTGAGTTGGTGGAACGAATCAAGGTGATCCTGACCGAAACACAGTTCCGCAGACTTTGGATGCACTATGTTGATCGAATGACGATGGAAGCCATTGCGCTCCGAGAGGAGGTATCACATCAGGCCATCTCACTCAGCATTCTCACAGCAATCAAAAAAATTAAAAACTTGCTTTGAGAAGCGAAAAACACCTTGCAAAATCGCCCTCAAAACGGCGATAGGTGAAGGGTATTCTCTACGAAACCTTTCACTGTTCATTGACAACTGAATATATCATGATGCAGGCACAAAACCCGCGTGATAGCGACATAAGGCGCGCCGCCATGACGATAGCTTTAGGGAGGTGATTCAGGACAAGCTATTCGAGCGATCTACGCAGCCTTAGACCCGGCTTGGCAAATCGGGCGCGACGACAGCGCGGCGGATAATGAAACTTGCTCACGCCCTCCCACAGACTTGAGGGGGAACCCTGCGGTATGCGCCAGTCCTTCAGGCAACGGTATCGCGGAGTTATGACAGCCCTGCCAGGGGTGGCCTGCATCATGCCTACCATCAGGGGGCATGGCAAATATGATGGATGATCTTAAAAGGCTAACACGACAGCCACGCTGATTTTTGCCTACATGTTATGTGGCTCTAATCTTTCCGGCGTGGTTATCTCTCAAAGTCAGATACCATGCGCTGACACCTCCGTGTCAGCGTATTCATGTGGCTTTGAAAGAAACTCAAAATATAGAAAGGAGATGAACATAATGCAATCGACACAGAATGAATTAATGAGCCAAGCAGACGAGCTGGTGGATATTCGGGAAATTTCGGTAGACAAAACCTTGCCGAAGGAGGAACGTATTACTGCTTTTATCCGTCAGATTAAGAATCCTTATCGTTTCCGCTGCGGCGAATTTGTGGTGAACGCCTGCTTTGCAGGTAATGGGATTACTTTGGAGGAATGCCTACAAGGGATTCTGCGGTAATCGGCAAGCTCGCATTTTCTCGCATGGAGTGCTACAATAGGTGTGGAAAAGGATGAAAACTTAATAGACCTGATAACCACTCTTTTCATGCGGGAGCAATCCGGGAGAAAGGAGTACTTTTTCATGCCTAAATTCAAAGCAACAGCTTATATTCGTCTGTCTTACACAGATGACCGCTCCAGCGAGAGCGACAGCGTTTCCAATCAGCGCAGGCTCATTGAAAACTTTGTGGAGCGCAACCCGGATATTGAGGTTGTGTCCGAAAAGATCGACGATGGTTACAGCGGCATTATTTTTGACCGTCCCGCGTTCAAGGAAATGATGCAGGACATTACCGATGGCAACATCAACTGTGTTATCGTGAAAGACCTCTCCCGCCTGGGGCGCGAGTACATCGAAACAGGCCGCTATCTGCGCCGGGTGTTCCCGGCCTACGGTGTGCGCTTCATCGCCATCACCGACAACATCGACACCGCACACGACAGCAGCGGCGATGATCTTACCGTATCGGTAAAAAACATAATGAACGAAGCCTACTGCCGTGATATTTCCATCAAGACCCGTAGCTCTTTGGATGTGAAGCGGCGCAACGGCGATTTCGTCGGAGCCTTCACGGTGTATGGCTATATGAAGTCTGAGGACAACAAGAATCAGCTTGTTCCAGATCCTTACGCTTCCCGTGTTGTCCGAGATATTTTCCGTATGCGGTTGGAGGGCGCAAGTGCTTCCAAGATCGCGGCGGAGCTGAACCGGCTGGGTATTCTTTCTCCGCTGGCCTACAAGAAAAACAACGGTCTGCCCTATGCGAAAAAGGGCTATGCCGACAAAGCCGATTGCAAGTGGTCGGCAACCACTATCATCCGCATCTTACAGGATGAAACCTACACTGGAACGCTGGTGCAAGGTAAACAGGGTACGCCCCACTACAAAATCAAGCAGATGGAACAGCGCCCCGCTTCTGAATGGGTGCGTGTACCGGAAGCCCACGAACCGCTGATTGCCCGTCAGGACTTTGAACTGGTGCAGCGCATCAAGGGGCTGGACACCCGGACTTCTCCCAAGGAAGATACCGTGTACCTGTTCTCCGGTATTCTGATCTGCGATTGTTGCGGCAGTCGTATGACCCGTAAAACCAACCGTGCAGGCGGCAAGGAGTACCACTACTATTATTGCCCCACCGGAAAGAAAAAGGGCTGTACCCATCCGGTCATGCTCAAAGAAAGCAGCCTGATCGCCTGTGTGCGGGACAGCCTGAAAGCCTACATTGACAATGTGGCCTCTTTGGAAACGCTGCTTGCCGACATTGACCAAGCAAGCATCAATCAAGCCCTTGCCAAAGAATACAGCGACCATATCACCGACAATGAGCGCCGTCTGGAACAGGTTTTGGAGTTTAAGGCGCGGCTTTATGAAAGTCTTGTGGGTGGTATGCTCACCAAGGAAGAATATGCTTCCTATAAAGCCAAGTACACCAAGCAGGCAGAGGACATTAAGGAAAGCATCCGTGTTCTCAAAGAAAAGCTGACCGATGTGCTGGAAAACAGAAGTGAGCGGAACCGCTGGATTTCTCAGTTTACGCAGTTTGCCACGCTGGAAACCTTAGACCGCAGGGCGCTCATCCACATGGTACAGAGCATCCACGTTTTGGGAAAGAAAGAACTGGCGATTGCCTTTACCTACGAGGATGAATATAAAAAGGCGTTGCAGCTCATTAAGCTGGCGTCGCAGAATCAGCATACTGAAGAATTTGAACATAGAAAGGCGGGTTAAGCATGGCAAGAAAAAGCAGAAAAGAAACGGTTGCCGTTATCGCACCGGAAGTCGATAACACTTGCCGCGCCGCTATCTATGTCCGTCTTTCGGTAGAAGATTCCCATACCCGCAGCGCATCCATTGAAACACAGCAGTTGATTATTGCCCGGTTTCTGGAGCAGAACCCGGAGATCAGCGTGTACGATACCTATATCGACAACGGCGCGACCGGGACAAACTTTCACCGTCCGGGCTTTCAGCAGATGCTCTCGGATATTGAGGCTGGTCACATCAACTGCGTGATTGTCAAAGACCTTTCCCGGCTGGGGCGGAATACCATTGACACCGGCTATTACATTGAGCAGTATTTCCGCCTGCGTAATATCCGCTTTATCGCAGTCAACGAAAACTTCGATACTGCCGCCCCGGAGGACGCCCACGCCGGTATCATCATCCCCCTGCGGAACATGATCAACGAAGCCTATGCACTGGACATTGGACGCAAGATCAGAGCGCAGCAGCGGCAGGCCATGAAGGACGGCAAGTTCATCGGTGCGCGTACTCCCTACGGCTATCTGAAAGCGGAGGACGATTGCCACCAGCTTGTCATTGACCCTGTTGCTGCCGTTGTAGTGCAGCGGATGTTCCAATGGGCTTATGAGGGTGCGGGACTGAATACCATCGCCGTGCGGCTGAATGAGGAAGGTTTCTTACCTCCGAGCCACTACAAAAAAACTCAGGGTACGATCACCCATGAAAATCTGTTGGGTAACGGCAAATGGCAGACCCGGACAGTCGGCGTAATTCTCCGCTCTGAAGTTTATACCGGAGATCTCGTCCAGGGGCAGACCAAAACCGTAGACCACAGACAGGTCAAGGCAGATGCCGATGAATGGACGATTGTTCGCGGCACTCACGAAGCAATCATCAGCCGGGAACAGTTTGACGCGGTACAGAAAATCCTCGACCAAACCGCCCAGCGCGCCAAGGCGCGGGAAGTCAAAGCCTATACCCCGAACATTCTGAAAGGCAAGGTGTTCTGTTCTCATTGCGGCGGCAGCTTGCACAGACAGAGAAACATCCGCAAGAAATCCGATGATGTTTACCTGTATCATTGCCTGAGCAGAAGCAGAATCAGCAAAGATTCCTGCCCCGGTGCGACCATCCGCGAGGATGTGCTGCTGGATATGCTGGCAGATTTGCTTCAGGAAGCCCTCAATACCGCGTTGGGTAAATACACCCTGTCATTGGCTGAACAGCCCCAACAGGCCGCTGAACGGGCGGAACTGCGGGACAAGATCACCAGCCGCAAACAGGAAATACAGAGGTTGCGCGGTATCGTGCGGAGTCTTTACGAGAACCTTATCCAAGATGTTCTTACCAAAGACGAATACTTTGACTATAAGGAAAAGTACGAAAACAAAATTGCTGACATTGCCCTGGAAGTTGAACAGTTGGAAGATGGCCTGCGAACTATGGACGAGCAGATCGAGCAGTACCGGGTGCTGGCGCGGGACGCGGAAAGCATCAAAGCTGACCGGGAACTGACCGCCGCTTTGATAGACCGGCTGATTGACCGCATCGAGGTATCCCATGACAAGCAGATCACGGTTTGCTATCGGTTTCAGAGTGAATTTGAAAACTATGTGGAGGTGTTGGAGCAATGCAGAAATATGTAATCGCCCTCTACATCCGCCTGTCCATTGAGGACTACAAGTATGATAGTCTGAGTATTGAAAACCAGCTCCTTGTTCTCAACGAGTATGCGGCGGCAATGCCCGAATATCTAAACGCTGAAATCTTGGAGTTCATCGACAACGGTTACAGCGGCACAAACTTTGAACGCCCCCAGGTGCAGAAGCTGATTGAAATGGTGCGGGCAAATCGAATTGACTGCATCATCGTCAAGGACTTCTCCCGTTTCGGACGAAACAGCATTGAAACCGGCTATTTCATTGAGCGTGTGTTTCCTCTGTTTCATACCCGGTTTATCTCCATCAGCGATGATTTTGACACCAACAATTTCAAGGGCGATACCGGCGGCATGGATGTCGCTTTCAAGTATCTTATCAGCGAATATTACAGCCGCGATATGTCCATCAAGACCAAGAGCGCGAAATACGCCAAGATGCAGCGCGGTGAGTATCAGAGCAAAATCTGTCCCTACGGCTACCGTAAAAGCGCCGATGGCAGAATGGAGCCTGACCCGGAAGCCGCTGCCGTTGTGCAGCTTATCTTCCAGCTTGCCGCAGAGGGCAATAACGGCACCGCTATTGCCAGAGAATTGTTCCGCAGGGATATTCCTACCCCTGGCGAATACAAGGCCGCACGGGGCAACCACACTTACGACATATCCCGCACTCGTGGAATTTGGAGTCCGTCAACAGTTCTCCGTATTTTGGAGGATGAAAGATACATCGGTTCCTATGTGATCGGAAAACGAGCTGTCCTTGAAGTGGGGGGCACTCGGAGTCGAATGAAGGACAGGGACAAGTGGTACATCATCCCCGACCACCACACGGCAATCGTTGAGAAAACGGTGTTTGAAAAGGTGCAGGCAACACAGCTCCGATTCTCCCAGCACAACAAAAGGGAACGGGATTATCCGCTGAAAGGCAAAGCCTTTTGCGGATGCTGCGGTCACGCGCTGTTCCGCACGATGCAGAAAACATCGTATTACTACTGCCGCCATTCCGATGCTGACGAAGCCAGCAGATGTCACAAAATGAAAATCAATGCGGTAGAACTGGAAAAGGCAGTATTTATCACGCTGAAAAAGCAGATGGAAGCTGCCGCATCCCTTAACCCCGATGGCACTATCCGTCTGGAAACTTCCGCCCCGGAACGGTTCGAATATGAGCAGCAGATCGAAGCTCTCCAGGATGGTAAACGGTTACTGTATGAACGGTATCTCTTGGGTGAAATCGACCTTGACACCTACAAGGCAGAAAAGGCGGCGTGTGATGAACTGCTTTTGATAACAAAAAATGCCTATACCGCAGTATTGGCACAGGCGAAACAGAAGCAGGAAGAACAGGCGCGGCAGGACAGCCGCAAGGAAGCGTCCAAAGCGATTTTCGATGCAGATACGCTGACCAGCGAGCTGGCCGAGCTGCTGATCGACCGGGTGCTGGTGTACCCCGATAAGCGCATGGAGATCGCGTACAAAATCCGAGATATTTTCGATTGAGGTAGCAGACATGGAAATTGCTTTTTATTGCAGAGTGGGCGGACAGAGCTTCGGCTTTGTTCTCCCCGATGAAGCTGACAAGCTCCGCGAGTTTTTCGCAGAGCATCAGGATAAGCCTGCGCTTGAAAACGTATGTAAAAGCGAGAAAAACAAGTGTCAGGATTTTTCTTCTGTGCTATAATAAAAACGATAAAGGTAAGCTATGCTCTTTTTTCAGAAATAGCCAGAGGAGGTAGAACCAATGCGGATATCTTTTTCGATGGATGGCGTTAAAAATATGGACGAGCTATATACTTATACTGTGGAAAAAGACCGATGGGGTGAGGATATAGCTACCGAGCACTATTGTGGCGATGATTATTGCGAAAAAATTGTAAAGAGTGTTTGGGACAGTCTGAGCGCGGCCGACTGGAAGCACTATAAGTATATTGGTTCCCGTGATCGTATAGCCAACGAAACATTTATACTTACAGCAGCAGACGATTCTCAATATCAGGTGTCATTTGCAATCAACACATATCGGGGGAAAGCGGCTCGTTTAGAAATTACGCTTGTGGCTATGGAGACTGACACCTATGACCATAGACTTGAATCGCTCAAGATTGCATTGAAAAATTTCCTTCTCCCGAATTGGAATCAATGTACTTGGCTTTTGGATGAACAGTCTGCTGCATTATGCAAAGAGGCTTATGAAAAAGCCTTTGCAGTTGAAAACACTCTGCGGGCATTTGTAAGCAAGGTATTGATTCATTTTCTTGGAGTAAACTGGCTCAGAAAAGCAGGATTAGAAAAGAACGCAGCATCTGTGGATAGCCTTAAAGGGAAATTCACCCAGCGTGTACCTGAGTTTGATAATATCAATACAGATTTTCTATCAATGACGCTTGAAACATTAACAAGTGTTGTATTTCAAGGCATTATCTATGAAGATGAAATCATTCTGAGCCGCAACGATTACTTGCAGATTCAGGAGATGAAAGAAAAGGGCAACATTGCCGATTTTATAAAGAAACGGAGATCTGTTTATAAGCGTATATGGGAAGATTTGTTTGTTCCCTATGTTGACGATCCTGCTGCTTTCAAGGCAGCCGTCCATAATTTCATAGAAGATCGAAACCACATTGCACACAGTAAAGTGTTGTCGTGGAACGCATATCAAATTACCCTTGGTGACTTTTCTGCTATTACCAATCTTATAACATCTGCCAATACAAAGTTTGAGCAAGACGAAACATCTGATGAAGTTGCTCTGACCTTAGAAATTGAGATGGAAGAATCGCAATATGATAATGAGGATTATCTAAGAGACAGGCTGTCCAGCGAAACAGGGATCGACATTCTCGATGAAGAAGAAATAAAAGATTGGTTCGATGAAGTTTTCCACGAGTTGTATAACTCAGTTTATCAACAGTATCATTTGGATGTTTGTTATGACATTTCCGATCTATCTTCCAACATTGGTGACTTGGGATTTACGATTTCCTCGCCTGCCGTTGAAGATGGTAGTGCGAAGCTAAAAATCATTGCAGAGTACTCTATTGATGATGATCTTGGATCGGATAGTACTTGTGAGATATGCGTGAAAAGAGAACGCGGTGACGAGGTCTGCAAAGCGCAGATTCGCTTCCACAACGGTGATGGCTACGAAAATGAAGAAGGTCTTATGGAAGCTGCTGACAGTTCTGAGTATGACACCGTAGAATTAGATGATTTGAAAGAAGAGTTGTTTGCGGCCATTGAGTCTTTGAATCCTTATCCAGAGCAACTGAGTACTCTTGTTCTCGAAAACAAAGGCGCAGTTCAATTTGTAGGCGACTGCCCTTGTGAGCAATGCGGAAAGTGTGGAGTATCAATTAACCCAGACTTTCTTCCTATCGGAAAGTGTTGTTACTGTGGATTTGAAAATGAAATGGTTGTATGTGAACGATGTGGTGAATTGGTAAACGCAGTTATTGCTGAACAAGGCTTTTGTCCTTCATGTGCCGCCTGTATTGAACAACAGTAAAAGCAATAATCCCAAGCTATCATTTCATTGGTAGCCTGGGATTTCTGCTTTTGCAGATATTTATTTTTTGTCGTGGGCTTGACATACGGGTGCCGGAGATCGTGATACCTGATCTGTCTCATTCCCTTTGCCTTGAGCAGTTTCGGAAAACTCTCTGTGACGTAGTGGGGCTTGATCAGATCGCCAATCTCATTGACACATACATACTCAAGATATTCCTTGATGTAGCTGCGTCCGCACAAGCGGCGGTTTTCCTGCTGCTCTTCTTTCAGGGCGAGAAGTCTTTCCCGCATGAAAGGAACAAGAGGCAGTGTTCTCATACTCGATTTGGTCTTTGTGGTGTCCGACGCAACCAGAACACGCTTGCCGTCGAGATCGCAGGAAGTAACCGTGTGGCGGATCGTGATGGTGTTCTGGTCAAAGTCGATGGCATCCCATTTCAGACCGATTGCTTCACTCCGGCGTAGACCATAGAATGCACCGAACAGAATCGGAAGCTCAAGTTTGCTTCCCTTTGCAGCCTCGAAAAGAGCGTTGACCTCATCGGCATCATAGAAGCTGCCGACGTAGCGGTCTTTCTTCGGACGCTCAACCTTATCAGCCGGGTTTACATCGATCAGGTCAATCTTCACGGCATACTTGAGTGCTTTGTGAATGTTGGCGTGATAATGGATGACCGAGGAAGCGCTGACACGCTCAAGCTCACTCAGATAAAACTCCTGAATATCCTTTGCGGTCAGATTCTTGAGTGTCACTTCTCTTTCGCAGAAGTACGGCGATACGATTTTCTTAACCGTAGTCGAGTATGAAGCGAATGTCGGGACTGCAACCGAGCTTTTGATGATGTCGAGCCACTTTTCCATTCATTGTTTCTCGTTCTTGCTTAGCAGCCCAGATATAAGCATTGTTGAAAAGAAAGCCTTTCTCTTTGAATTGCAAAACGCTTATGACTAAACAAACAATAGCGAGGCCAGGACAAATGATTGCCCATATTAACTCTGACATTTTAATATCTACTAAATGCTGAATGTAGTTTTAAACTTGCTGGCGGCAAACGGCTTCCAAACCGTTTGCGGACGGCAAGTCTGCAAAGAATAGACGCGCAAGCGTCGCAAGGGCATGCAGCTCACTTGACGGAACAAAGTGACAAAACATTCGGGGTCTGCCAGTTTTTTCTGCTGACGGAGAATGAAGCTCCGCAGGACGCGCGATACTCCCGACAGGAGCGTATGAAAGTGCGTCCTTTAGTTCCTAAAGGGTTTTTGTCAGTTCGGCAAACGGGAATTATTAATTTAGGTTTCGACCAAATATATTTTCACTTTGATGTATTCCTGATTTTTTGCATATGCAAAAGCCTCAGATTTTCTAATGTAGTTAAATATACTCTCGTTTAAATCTTCGTCCCATGTTGTTTCACTGAATATTTCATTTTCACCGGTAGGTTTGTACAGAATGTCCACATGGATTTGGCAGTATTCTTCGTCATTATTTGTGAATTGTCTAACTAACGAAATTTCAAACACAGGTTCAGGTTCAAAAGTGGAAAATGTCCCGGTTTCAAATAAAATCATATCGTCTTCAAGCGGAATACTGCACATTTGCTCAAATACATCTACAATTTCTTCCAGCGGCATTTTATCAACGATTTTGTCCTTCAAAAATTTAAGTAAACTGTCCATTGGTTTTCCTCCTCCAACTTCCGATTTGTTGCTCAATGTTCGCATTCGGATTATACCATAAAACTCGTGAACAATTCTACCGCAACTTTAGACTATATTAAAGAATTCCGAACAGTTTTCTGCCCGGAATGCCTCGTTCAATCATAAATCAATTCCGCGTTCACAACCTCATCTGCTTGCACCTTCCCACCATTTCGAATATTTTTGTCCGTTGTAAAGTGAAGGAGTATTTTACGGGGAGTCTCTGCGAGGGAATACGATTTTAGAGAATAGCAAGCACAGCCGGTGTATATACACACGGCGATTTCCGATTAAGGAACCCTTCCCTTTAATCGAAAAAATGCTTGTTGGGAATGTCTACAGGTGCTGCTGCAAAATCAAGTCATATTTGCAGCAGCACTT
>ULWT01035998.1_pt1 | contig 40172 bp, 54 predicted proteins | sample 1960611 | NCBI WGS metagenome assembly ULWT01 (sample SAMEA4835819, study PRJEB28245) | human gut metagenome | biome: gut microbiome; material: fecal sample | place: Denmark | collected 2008
TTTTTTTTTGTAAAAATTTTTTATAAAAAGAGCCAATAAACTGTTTACATCTCACCTGGGTTATTATATAATAACCTAGTAATAATCAATAGGCAGTCATATTCAATGAATATAGCCCAACTGCCTATTGTGACATTACTGACCTACGAGGGGTCATTAAATATACTTAGACTTTCGCAAGAAGAAAGGAGGAAGCGAACTATGAGAATATGGATTTATGGAGCACCATTTAATGGAAAAACTACATTTGCTAGTCAATTCAAAGGTGCTAAAATTTTGTCAACAGATGGAAATGCTGAATATCTATTCCCAAAGGAAGACATTTATAGAATAAAATCATACAGTGATTTAGATAAAGCTGTAAATGAATTAAGAAAAAATCTTCCTGAAACTTTAGTTGTTGATACAACAGAATATCTTTTAGACTACATCAAGTATAAATGGTATGCTGATAACAAAGTATCACATGAAAGTGAAATCGCATACAGAGGTTATGCTATGCTAAGAAGTTTTATGTGGGAGCAAATAGTAATGTTGGCTAACCTATGTGACAATGTAATTTTTATTTCTCACGAAGCTATCAATGTTGAAAAGAACAAGTTTGGTAGAGAAATCACTTATTATACACCAGCTTTTGAAGAAAAACTAAAAGATAAAATGATGGGACTTATGACTATAGTTATGAGAGCTGTCATTGTTGGTGATGAGAAGAACGGTCAACAATACAAACTACACATCAGACACGTTGATGAAGAGTTTGGAGGAACCAGAATAAAGATAAAATCTACGGAAATCCCTAATGACTATCAAGCATTCATGGATAACCTAGTAACTCAATAAAATTTTAGAAAAGGAGAATTCAAATGGACGAAGATTTAAAAGAATTAGATGCTATGTTTGAAGAAATGGGAGGAAATGAAGAAGCAGAAAGAAATGCCAATTCATTTGGAACCGTCCCAGATGGTAGTTATAATGCAGAAATTATATCTGCAGAATGGACAAAATCAAAAGATGATGTCCCAATGATAAAAATTGAATTTGGATTAGAAGAAATTCCAAACCATGTTTGGGACTATCTAATGTTTGGTGATAAAAATGGAGATGCCGAAAAAGCTTCTCAAGCCTTATCTAGAAGTGTTACTAAACTAAGACAATTAGGTTTAGATGCTACTACAATTTCTGGATATGTATCTCAATTAGACCAATTAGAAGGACGTGGACTAACATTAAAACTAAGTACATCAAAATCAGGTTTCCAAAATAAAAGCTATGTTGATGTAAAGATTTAATAATTTCACACAAAGAAAGGGACTATCTAAATGAAGCTAGTCCTTTTCTCATAATAAAATTTTAAAGGAGAAAGAAAAAAAATGTCAATATTGATTTACGATTTTGAGGTTTTCAAATTCGACTGGATGGTAACTTTTAGAGAAGGAGACAACTATTATAGATTTCACAATGATGTACATGGGTTTAGAGATTTTTATGAGAGACATAAAGAAGACCTTTGGGTAGGACACAACAATACTCATTATGATAGTATTATGGCTAAATGTATAATCAATGGAGTAACAGGTATTGATTTGAAAAAAGCTTCTGACCAAATTGTTCAAGATGAAAAAGGCAGTGCGGTTATGAGACAATACAAACTTTATAATACCATCATCAATGACTTAGACCTTATGCAAGACCAGATGTTCTTATCATTAAAAGAAATTGAAGGATTTTTGGGATTAGAAATTCATGAGTCTGAAGTTGACTTCACAATACAAAGACCATTGACTGAGGAAGAAGTTGCATTAGTTTTTAAATATAACAAGGATGACGTAGATGCAACATATGAAGAATTTAAAATCAAATTACAACAGGTAATGAGTAAAGTCAATTTGGTTAGAATGTATCATTTACCAAAACATTATGTTTCTAAAACAAATGGACAACTAAGTGGAGAAATTTTACAAGCTGAGTTCAAAGACTTTAAAGATGGAACAACACCTTTTGACCCAAGTATAATACCCTTGACTATTGAGAAATATACAGAAGCAGTTGACTTCTTTAGTAAATGTGAAAAAATACCTTATTCCGAGTCTAAACCTATCATGGTTGCTGGTGTTGAGCACAAACTAGGAATAGGCGGTTTACATGGAGCATTACAAAATTTCATGTATTCTGGAGAGATGTGGTTAGTAGATGTTTCATCATATTACCCAAACCTAATGCTAAAAATGGGATTTGTCTCAAGAGGAATTAAAGAACCAGAGAGATTTCACCAACTGGTCCAAAGAAGATTAGATAACAAACACAGAACCGCTGAGTTAAAAAAATTACTAGAAAAAGACCCAGATAATAAACAATATAAACAAGAATTAAAAGTTTGTAAAGGAGAGACTGGAGCTTTAAAGTTAACAATAAATTCTATATCGGGATGTATGAAATCAAAATTTAGTAAGCTATTTGATGAGAAAAACAATAACAATATGTGTGTTTCAGGCCAATTATTACTGATTAACTTAATTGAAAAGTTAGAACCATATTGTAAATTAGTTCAAAGTAATACTGACGGTATCATAATCATTCCATATGATAAAGAAAAATGTGATGAGGCTATACAAGAATGGATGGATAGAACTGGATTAGAACTAGAAAAAACTGTAGCTTATAAGATATTCCAAAAAGATGTAAACAATTACATATTATTGGAGGAAGGAGGTTCAGTCCATACTAAGGGTAGAGATGTAGCACAATACTCATCTAGAAAAGTTCAACACTTAATGAGAAATCACTTGAGAATATTAGATAAAATGATAGTCGAATTCTTATTGTATAACAAACCCTTAGAAATACCTTTAGACACTCCTTTACGTGATTTACAAAATATCAAGAAGGTTGGAAGCACATATGAAGCTGTTTATTGGGAGAAACCAGAAGGACTAGTTAAATGTGCTAATACAGTCAACAGAATATTTCCAACTAAAGATACGTCATATGGAAAAGTCAAAAAGAAACACAGATTAAAAGAAAACTTAGATAATTTACCAGATATACCTGACCACTGCATGATTATCAATGACAACATCCAAGATAAAACTTTGGCAGATGTTATGGATTGGATTGATTTAGATTGGTATGTGGATGCAGCTAAAAAAGCTATTATAGCTTATGTATTAGACCCAAAAGAAAAAACTAAGGGTAGAAAGAAAGACCCGGAAGTAGACTGGCAAACAACTCTTGCCAAAATTAAAAAGTATGGAGGAGAAGAATAATGTTATCAGTTCTAACTTTTATAATTGGATTTTTATTAGGTATGACTTGTGAAGCAAAATGGAAAGGTTATATACAAGAAAAAGTCTGGAAAGAGATGAATGAATTAGCTGAAAATATGAACAAATTAGGTAAGTCCATGATAACATCTCAAATGATAATAACAAAAAGTTTGGAGGAAAAGAAAAATGAGAATAATAATCGAAGGAGTTGACAAATCTGGAAAATCTACAATCATTGAAAATATGAAAAATAGATTTGAATATGGAATAGCTATTAAAAATATGATAAAACCAAGAGATAATTCACCCGAAGAGACTAAAAGAATTTGTGAAATCTATGAAGATATTGAGATAATGTCACAAAATATAGACCCCAATCACGTTTTCATATTGGATAGGTATTACCAGTCAGAAATTGTTTATTCTATTTTACGTGGAAATGACCGATTAGTTGACCCTAACTTTAAAAATTGGGTAAGAGATATGGAAAGTGCAATAAGACATAACACACTGTTGGTTTTACTTGAAACTGATGCAGAAATTGTTGCTGATAGATTTAAAAAATGCAATGAAGATTTTGTCAAAGAGGACCAAATTAAAATGTTACAAGAAAGATATAATAAAGTCTTTGAGATGAGCACATTGCCAAAAATAAAACTTGATACTACCAAATTAGGTATTGAGAAATCATTAGAACTTATAGAAAAAGAAGTTCAAAAATTAAGATAGGAGGAGATTATTACGAATATTTTAGACTATGAAGCAGATGAATTTAACAAAGAAACATGGCTTAGTGACATGTATGAGAGACAATATAAGGTTTATGAGAAATATAAAGAGATTGAAGGTATGCCAAAAGAATTTAAAAGCATACAAACTAGAGAAACTCAAAAATGGATGAAAGACTTTATAAACAGAATAAACGAAGAAGTAGCAGAAAGTTATGAAAGTATCAGAAACCCTGAGACTTCAGTTATCATTAAAGATGAACAAGGAAATGAATTCGATGTTCATAGGTCAGAAGAATTGGCTGACGCATTACATTTCTATTTGGAATTACTTATAATCACTGGACATGACGCTGAATGGTTAAAAGAAAAATATTCTCATTATGAGAAAAAAGTATATAGTGATTTCATAGAATTAAATTATTGGGAAGTTAGCTATCAACTTGGAATGTTAGGTAATTGCTTAAAACTAAAACCTTGGAAACAAGATGAAGTTTTAACTGACCTAAACAAAGTAGATGACCAATTAACAAATGTCTTCTATTCATTATTAAATTGCTTTGCAGCTAATGGAAATACTGAGGAAGACATATATAGCTTATATACTCGTAAGAATAAAGTAAATAGGTTTAGACAAAATTCTGGTTATTAGGAGGTAAAAATTATGAAAATTAGAACATTCTGGGCACTTTATAATACTGTTTTAGACGAGGAAGTTAACCAATTCTTAAGTAAAATAAAACCAGAGAATGTCTTAGATTTAAAATATTCTACTTCTTCTGATAATACTAGAAACACAACGGTTTTCTCAGTAGCAATACTTTATGAGGAGGAAAAAGATGGCGAGATTTAATGTTATAATTACCATTCTGATTACAATTTTAGAATTCACTATCGCTATATTCGACATATTGAGAGGAAAAATCTTTTGGGCTATAATCTTTGCAATAATTGGAATACTATATATAATCTATATGGTACCTTTAAGTTGGAGAAACTATAAAAGAGATGTGAGATTGAAGAAAGAATGGAAAGAAATTCAAGAAAGAATAGATAAAGAATGGGGGAAATTTCAAGATGAGGATATATCAAAATTGTAAAGAAATGATGTCAGAGGTTCATAGAGACCTACAAGAAATGGGTATAATCAAACATACAAAAACTGTTCAAGATAAAAACATCGAAGGTTTAGATGATTATACCACAAAAGAATTAGTTGGTTATAGTTATTCAATATTAGATTTTAGTGATAAAGACCAAATGATTTTGGACAATGGTCTATCACTTGACTGGTGTCGTGCTGAGTTTGCAGAAAGGATTTGTCCAGATGAAGTAAATCCTGGTGAGGCTTATAAACTAAGACCAGTTTGGGACGAATTTGTACATGATGGAAAATTTAGTTACACATACAATGAAAGAATTAGAACACAATTAGAAAAAACAATGGATGTTTTAAAGAATGACCCTAACTCACGTCAGGCTATCATAGAGATATATAATTCTACATTAGATAGCGACAATAGAGGTGGAGTAAAGAGAATTCCTTGCTCAATGTATTACCAATTTATTACAGACCAAAATGGAAAGTTAGACATCATCTATAACATCAGAAGTAATGACTTTGGAGAACATTACCCATATGACATATGGATGGCTATCACATTATTACAATATGTAGCTGAGAATTTGGAGATGAAAGTTGGAAAACTAATCTACTTCTGTGGAAGTTTACATTGTTTTAAAAAGGACCTTCCAACAACATTCTAATGGAGATTGTAAATAAAGAAAAGGGAGTAGTATTTTCTGAAAAAGAAAAATCCAAAAATAACAATGATCTGATTTCACAATATGACAAAAGAATAAATGACATATTGCACAAAATCGAATTCCAAGATTTTACTCCAGCTCAGGCATACAAAACTTTAATGAAGTTACAAGGATTTTTAAGAAAGAGAGGAAGTCTCAAAAGAAGAGGAAAAATATATACTCCCAGGACAGAAACTGGAAATTATATTATAGATGGTAAAGTAACTGACCAAAAACTAAGATAGATGAGTAACGAGGTTGGTCATATAAAATGAGTAAAACTAACAAAGGTAATTATATTAACCAATAATCTAAATTGCCTATATGGTCAGCCTGGTGCCTCATTTTATTATAATTTTTTATAATTTTATAAAAATTTTAACAAAAAGCACTCGATTTTAACAATCAGTGCATTTCTGGTTTTTATAGTAAAATTATTATGTAAAGTTTAGAAAGGAGAATGCAAAATGAAAGAAAGTTATATTTATTGCACAAGATACCAAGAATGGTATAACTCCTTAGATAAGTTAGCTAAAGAGCAAAAATTAGAATGCAACAGGGATTGTAAGAATTGTAAATATCACAAAACAGTTTGGGTGGAGGAAGATTAAATGGATAACAAAGAAAAACCAAAATACATAAGAGACGATGTCAAATGTAAAGATTGTTTATATTATGAAAGTTCTATCTGGAAACCTTGGTGGGGTGAAAGATATTGTCACCATCCAGAAATTATCAGAACAGGACTGACAGATGTTACTCCCGGATGTGAACAATGGGAGATTAACACACAAGAAAAAGAAATGGACTTTATAGTTTATTTTAAAGAATGTATCGAGAAGCGGTTATTTGGTAATGGAAAAACGAATAACTTTACAATATATGGAAGAAGCAATTAAAGCTTATGAAAATTTAAAAAAGAACTATGATATTAAATCAAAAAGAGTTAGAAGACTTATTGAAAATTCTGAAATAATAGAAAAAGATTATAATGATATGGAAAACGAAAACAATCAGCTTAGAGACTTTATTCACAAGAAGGGTCTCAGCTTGGAATAGATATTCAGTTTTAGAAAGGAGATGAGAAAATGGGTCCAAAATATGACAACTTGGAAAGGCCAAAGGACATTGAGAAATTACCAAAAAATTATGTTTTTGAAAATTATAGGGATTGCTTATATGGACTAAGTGATGTAGTCATATCACTAAAGAAAGATAAGTTTAGACAATATGGAGTAACAGTGCTAATTAAAAAAGATGACCTGGATGGAATTGACCAACTATATTTTAGAAGACCAAAGAAAAGACAGTTACTTAGAAAAAGATATGTTGATGAAGAAGAATGGAAAAAATCATTAGAAGAAGCACTAAAGACAGACAGAGTATACTATAGTTTTAAAGAACAAACTAGAGCACATGGTAATCACTCAGCAGGGAAGTGTTTATTAGATTTTGAAATTACCAAACCTATACAAGAAAGACAAAACCATCGACAACTTATAGTAAATATGAGAGCTTCTATAGTTCCATATAACCTATTCTTTGATTTACTTTTATTACACCAAATGCTTAGCGAAGTAACCGACAAATGGGGAATAAAAGTAGAGGGAGGTATCGTTTTAAATATTGAGCTGTTGACTATCAAGAAAGGGGCAAGCTTTGGAGCTTTAATTTGTATGGGGTATCACTTTAAAGACTTAAAACAATCTAAGTTTTTCACTGGTGATATTAACCATATGTTTGACAATCAGAATTACCCTTGTACATTTAAAGTTGCGAGAGTTGCTTGGAATAATGCTTATAATGAAATGAAAGATAGACTGGCAGCCGGTGAAGACCCATCTCTTTGGGAATGGACACCAACCAGAGAAATCAGACACAGGTCCAAAAAGTATCAAGAACAAAAATTAGAGGAGGAATTAAAAGATGGAAAATAATACTGAACAAAACCTATTAGAAATTGACATAACATGGTTTGACATACTAGCATTAGATGCAAGATTAAAGGAAAGATTACACTTAAAAACTGAAGAAATAGCATTAACTCAAGAAGACATAGAGTTAATTAACACTGCTATTTATATTGACTTAGATAAACTTGGAAAAGAAGTAGAAAAATGTGGTTTTACAAATGCAGCAATAGAAGAGGAAATGGGCATATCTCGTTCGCATTACTCAATGGTATTTGGAAACTCTAAAAGAAAAAACAAGCGTGGCATAAGAATGAGATTAGTTGTTGCTATTCTCAATGCAATTAGAAGAAGAAAGGTATCAGATAGTTTTGAGGGAATATTTGTAACAAAGAAATAAATTAAGCAGAGGAGGAAAATGATTTATGGAAAAATCCGAGACAAGTAAAAATCAATATTGGTATTCTCCTTTGCCAAAGACTGGTAGTGTTGACCGTGAGGGTAAGTCAATCGAGAAACAACCTAACTTCAACAAAAAATTTACATACGAAGAAATAAAAGCTCTAGGTTGCAATTATGTTAGAAGAGTAAATCCAGGATTTGTATTTTTTGATTTTGATAAACCCGAGTTGGCCGCTATCATGGATAAAATCGTCAAAGACCAAGGACTAAAGTGTAAGAGACTAACAACTACTCGTGGAGCGCATTTTATGTTTAAGACTGAGCGTGGAAAAATCAGTGATGGTAGTGGACCTAATTGGTTGGGTATAGATTGTGATTTAAAGGGAGTAGGAGTTGACCAACCAAGGAAGATAAATTGTCAGGTTATAAGATTACATGATGAGGATAGACCCGAAGAATATATTGGTTTTGATAAGAAAAGAGCTGAAGATGGAAGTTTGGATGTAACCGATGATGATTTAGACTATGCACCATTTTATTTATACCATGCACCAAAGTCAGCCAGAGAAACTTTGTCACAGGCATTGGGAATGGCCTCAGGTGATGGCTCGGGGAGAAATAACTGGTTCCATCATGAATATGCAAAGTTTTGTAAAAAAGCTAAATTTACCTGGGAGCAATATCACCAAGCAAGTGGACTAATTAACCGATTTGTATTTGGTGAGTCTTTAAGTGATGATGAGTTAACAACAGCAACGAGACAGGAAGAATATGACGATTTAAAAGTAGGAAGTAAAGAAGAAAAGCCTTTAATATTAGTGCAAGCAGAAGACTTGATAGAAACCTGGAACTGCAAGATGTGCAACAGTGAGATTTTGTTCTTCAACGAAGATTTAGGACATTATGATAGTTATATAGAAGTTCTGAGAAGATATTTGCAAAGAAAATACTCAGAAAATAACATAACAACCCAGAAGATAGACGAAATCATGAAACAGGTGGTGATAATTTTGAACACAGAAAGGGAGTATCAAGTAAAAAGGTCTGAGGAATATGTAGTATGTAAGGACCGTTTAGTCTCAACCCTCAGAGATGAGACTCGAGAAATGACCAGAAGTATTGTAACCGACATAGTTTACCCATTTAGTTTTATGACACCAAGTGAGATAGCCGATTATGAAAAGAGAGGCCAAGAGTTAATAAATAAAGCCAAATTAGATAAAATGAATGGTAAGTGGGTCGAAGAAAAAGCACCAAAGAGAGATGCCGAAGGAAAAGTTATTGGACCTGAAGGAACCACATATAAATTTATTAAAGAAATAAGTTGTTTTGACCCTAAAGTTGAAACAGTAATCTTAGAAGCCCTAGGATGTATGTTAGCACCAGTTAAAAAATTACCAAAAATATTTATATTTTATGGCTCTGGAGCTAATGGTAAGTCAAAACTTTTGGATTTAATGAGAGAAATTATGGGGCCTTTAATGACATCAGCTAACATACTTAATATCAATGACAACTTTGCTTTACAAAATGTATATAAGGGAATAGCAAATGTAACCGACGACGTTGGTATCACAACACTAAGAGAGACTGGTTTATTTAAAAGTTTAATAGATGGAACAGATATTGAGGTAAACATAAAACATAAAGACCCAATTTTATGGAAACCCAACTCACAATTTGTTATGTGCTGCAACGAAATACCAAGAATAGCTGATAGCACAAAGGGTATGATTAGAAGACTTAGCTTTGTTCCATTTGAAATGCAATTAACAAAAGCTGACATGGATGTATTTTTATTAGATAAGATGAGAAATGAGCCAGGACATAATGGTCTAAGATATTTAATGAGTAAAGCTATAATAGCTTATAGAGCAGCAATAGCCAGAGGAGATTTAACCGAATTAGACAAACAGAAAGAATTAGAAGAAGACTTCCTTGAGGAGAATAAAGACAGAATATCACAATTTCTAGAATATATGATAGAAGAAAATGGCGGTGACTTAGATATGGGAATTTGTGATAAAAACCTAGGATGGCTCAACCAAGTATTTGCTCAAGAGCTATACACTGATTATGTACAATGGTGCCAAAGAAATTTCGATTCCAAAATAGAAACACAAAAAGCTTTTAGCACAAGATTTAAAAAGAAGCTTCCATCTAACTGGACACTCATCCAAAAGAAGTTTGAGGGAAGGAATTTGAGAATTTATGTAAACAAACTACAATATGGAGATTTCAAATTACCTGGCAAAACTACTCAGATTTAATTAAAGAAATTCTACAAAAAGCACTCTGAAAATATCTTGAAAAAGAGTGCTTTTACATGATATTTATAATGAATTTTGGCCTGGTATCCAACTTTAAATTTAATTTGAGTACCTTTTGGTGAATTCGGAACCGGTTGGTATCACTGACTTTGAGGGGTGGGGTAAAATTGGAAAGGTAACCAACTGATGGTTCCTACCTTTTAGGCTATAATTCGACATATTGTTAGCAATTAGTTTCTATTTTATATTTAATTTTATACTAATACAGTTAATATATTAAAAAAAAATAAATACTATAAAAATTTAAAAAACGAGTAATACCAAGGGGTTCAGAAGGTAACCAACTATGGTATCTAACTTTATTTCTCGATTTTGAGATAAATACCAATTTTTTAAAAATGTTGATATATAAACCGTTGACCTATGTATCTAACCGAGGTATCTAAAAAATTAGAAAAAATTCCTGCTACGTTTGTTTGGTCAATATTATGGTAACTTAAAACCGCTTCTGAAAATAAAATCCCAAAGTCTATTTCGTTTTTGGAAAAAGTGTGATAATATAAATGTAAGGAGATGAGTAATATGGGAAAAGTAATATTTGAGTTTGACGAGAATGACATAGAGAATATCAATTTGGTAGTCAACCGTCACAAACTGATATGTGCCATAGAAGAATTGAGTGAATTATATAGAGGAATATATAATCACAAAATCTATTACAGAGATGATGAGCAAATATACTTAAAAGCTGATGGCACAAAAGCTACTGATGAAGATTACAAGAAAGCTAATCTCGAAGGTAAGTTTTTAGAAGGTGGAAAACACTATTTAAGTCAAGACTACATCGAGAGAGAATTAGACAATATTTTGAGTGATGTCAGACAATATCTTTACTGATACAAATAATTGCTAGTGAAAGGAGGAAAACTGATGGAAGCCGATGAAATAACTTCAAATGACAATACAGAAAAGATGACTACATTAGAATTAGTAACTTATCACTTTAGGCAATTAGGTTTTGAAAATGAAAATCCTGAAGATTTACAAATGGTAGCTGACCTTCATGAGAGATGGCTAAATAAAGACCAACGTGAATTGACAGAAAGAGAATATGTTATCTCTCAAGACCCTGACGTACAAGAAGTACTTAGACGATGTCGACTAACTGATAGCCCTAAACGTCGTTTGACTAAAACTGATTTACAAGTTCTTTTGGAACAAATAGCAAAAGGTGAAATCACTCGACGTGATTATGTTGGAAAAGACGCAGAACCTGTCCAACTGACTCCTAACTTCGCTGAAAGGATAAATGCTATTAAAATGCTAATGGGAGAAGCGGAAAATGAGGGAACAGAGAAGATATTCTTCATAGATGACATTGAAAGTAAATATAATGAGTTAAATTTGGACCAGGATAATTAAAAATATTATTTGAGACCTATCAATTTGAGCTCAGGCTGGGTCAATTTTAATTTTTATATTTAAACTAAGGTAATTTATTATCTATTAAATCTAACTGCTTTAAAATTTAAAATAATTACAATCAGAGGTAGTTAACATAATAAAATCTTGTACGACGTGAGGAAAGGAGGAAATAAATTGATACAAAGACTAAGTGAGATATTTCTATCTGTGTATTGGAAAATGCACTTGCCTGGATTTAATTGCTCTAGAAGGTATCTTAGAGGAGGTAGATATTCTGGTAAAAGTGTTGAGACAGCAAGAAGCATTATTACTGGAATGTTAGAAGACCCAACTAAGACAAAGTCAGCTATCGCCTTTAGAAAATTTGGTAATACATTACAAAGCTCAGTATTTAATGAGTTTGTAAATGCTATATATGATTTAGGAGTAGAGTCAGAATTTGAGATGGTCTATTCACCATTACAGATTAGAAGAAAAGGAACCAGACAAGTTATACAATTTGCAATGTTAAATCAACCAGACGACTTCAGAAAAATAAAATCTATAAAACTGATAAAATCATATTTTGCTTATATTTGGTTTGAAGAAGCAGATGAGTTCACAGACCCTAAAGCTATTCGTCAAGTATTGCTATCACTATTCAGAAATGGAAATAATTTCGTAGTTTATTTTACATTTAATACTCCATTTAGCCCTGAGCACCATCTTAATGTTGAGTGGGGAACAAGAAAGAATTGTTATTACCAGCATACAACTGTTTATGATTTACCAAAAGAAATAATTAGCGATGAGATATGGGAAGAAATAAATGACATGAAAGAACATAGACCCAAGGAGTTTGCACATACTATAATGGGAGAACCAGGAGACCCAGATGCTATAGTCTATCCAAATGTTTATAGATATACTTATGACCCAGACGGAGAGCATAAGTATTTTGATAATATTTTGAGAGGACTGGATTTTGGTTATGCACCTGACCCAACAGCATATGTAGACATGTATTATGATAAGACTCACAATGACTTATATATTTTAAATGAGATGTATGATTACAGATTAAAATCTCAAGAAATATATGACAGAGTAGTTAAAGTATGGCATAGTTATGGTCCAGTAACATGTGAAATTGACAAACGTGTTATCGACGAATTAACAGATGCTGGTTTATATACCATAGAAGCAAAGAAAGGACCAAATTCAAGAGAATTAGGAACTAAGTGGTTTCAAGAACTTAATCATATTTATATTGACCCAGCAAGATGTCCTAATGCTTGGAGAGAATTCACAACTGCTGAATATGCAAGAGACAAATATGGTAATGTGACAACTAAACTTCCAGATGGTAATGACCACATAAGAGATGCTGCAAGATATGCTACTGAGGATTATTGGAACCATACAAATATGAGAATATCAGATAGGAGGTTATTCTAATATGGGTAAAGTAATAGATATAGACTGCATGGAGCCTCATTTAACGGGAGAGCTAATTTGCATAAAGTGTGGCTATAGATATATTGGTACTTGGAACGAGAAGGTTTGGCTAAAAGAGTTATATTGTCCTAACTGTCAGACACAGGGTTTTACTATTGGAACCGGACAAATATTAGAGTCTGGTGATTTATCAGCTTATGACCAAAAGCATCCAAAGCCTCAGTCTAAACCTGGACAAATATTGGAGTTTCCTTTTCAGAAAGGAGAAAGCTAAATGATAGATAAAGATTTCCAAAATGGAATATACTCTAAAGTTATAAGAAGAGACCCAAAAGAGTCTTTTGAAATGTTATTAAATTGCAAAGAACCTGGTAAATATGCCCTAAGGGTTAATACAAAATATTCAAGCATTATGCCTCATGCATTTTGGGCAGTAGTTTCTCGTGGATATTGGCCCTTAAGTTTTGTTGATTTACCAGAAGATATATTCTATGAAATTGTGGAAAGGAGGAGTCTGGATGACACAAGTGAATAGCTCAGTCAAACCATTCGAGTTTGAAATCAATGGAGAGAACTGGAAAATAATCCAAGTTCCATCTATTGGAGATGAGATTACAACTATTGGAGAAACTGAATATCATACCCGAATAATTAGACTTTTAGATTGGGTAGATAATCTCACAAAGATTAGGACATTAAAACATGAGTTAGCACATGTCTGGATGTGGGAGTATGGTCACAATCAGCAAGAGAAAGAATTTAATCATGAAGATGTTTGTGACATAATTGCCGCTTCTAATGACTTTATAAATGATATTGTTACAAATTATTTTAAGGGAGGTAAGTAAGATATGATTATTATCTATGATGATTTTGACAAAATTAACAAGAACGACTTATTTGACCAGGTAGACGCAGTCTTAAGTAAAAGACAAAGACTTTGGGAAAGATATTCTCGTGGAATTAGTTTTGAAGACGATGGTCAAAAAGACAACAAAGATAAATTGGAAATATTATTTGAGAAATTCATTGTTGATACAGCAACAGGGTATTTATCAGGACCCATCACATATGACGTAGATGTTTCGAGTGAAGTAGAAAAGAAAATTGGTAAAACTATTTTTGGTCGTGAGGGTGTCGATGAGACAATGGCTGATGAGCTAAGATATGTTATAAATACATTAGCCTCAGATAATGATGACGCAGTAGAAGAAACTTTATTATTAAGACAAGCACTTTTATATGGTAGTACATATGAGAGAGTTTGGGAAAATCAGTTTAACAAATTACAATATCTAAACTTAGATGCACTAAATACTGTAGCTATTTGGAATAATGCTATTGACCCAGAAGTAGTAGCTGTTGTCTCAGCATTTGAGACCAAAGAAGACACATTAACAAAATATTGGTACAGAGTATATTTATCTAATCAAACTATAGTATACTCAAGAGAAAATAGAACTGAAATAAATGTCAATGCTGAGAGGTCATTAAAATTGGAAGAAAAGAAGGACCATAATTGGGGTCAAGTTCCAGTTATTGTTTATGAGTCTGATTTTAGTATTATTGACAAATGTGCTTCACTTATTACAGCATATCAGGATTTATTAAATAATGTTAGAAATACGTATCAGTATAATGACACTGATTGTAAGATGAAAATTGTTGGGTATCGTGCTCAAAATCCGATTATGATACCTAATCCAAAGAAAGGACAACCAAACCAACCAGACATGATACTAAATCCAGCAAGACAACAAGAAGATGACTATGTTTTATCTGGTAAAACATTCTATGTTGAGCAAGGTGGAGATGCCGATTGGTTGACTAAACCAGTTAATGCCAATGAAGTAACAACAATGCTTAAATATTATGTTGACAGTATCTTCCAAATGACTGGTATTCCTAATACTTCAGATTTAGCATTTAATTCGACTGACCTAAACGCTTCAGCCATTGACCGTAAATTCTATGTAATGAGTATCACAACTGCAGATATTAGAGAGGGAATTCAAGATTTAATTAGAAAGAGATTTAAAATGTTATTGGACCGTATCAATTTCAAATTTAATACAAAATATACAATGGACAATGTTACAATAAATATGAGTACTAACTTGCCATCAATGACAGATGAGAACATTGACCAAATGATGAAATTAAATGGAATTCTATCTCAAGAAACTGTAGTTGAGAAATTGGGTTATGACTGGGAGACAGAGAAGAAGAGAAAGGAGGACGAAGTAAATGCAGCAATGGAACAAGTTACAAACAGAATTAACCAAAATGATGAAGAAAATGGAGACGAGGAAGAAGGAACAAATCCAGGAGATAATGACACCGACCAAGAAGACGGAGGAACTGACAAACAAGTACCAGAGGAAAGTAACGAGTAAATTTGGTATCACAATGAAAGTCAAAAATCAAAAACAATTCGATGAGTTAAGGGCTTTGGCTCTTCTCACCGAAGTTATCGATGAGAATGAAATTAAATCATTTTATGAGAAAGTAGCTAAAGACTATTATCCACCTAATCCTGTGCTTGCTCCATTCCAAGATGGTGTGGCTGATACTGTTTCACATCGTATGAAGAATTTTAGTTTTTATGAGCAAGACATGTGGGATATTTGGTATATGTATACATTTGCTAATGTTATGAATTATGCTTCAAATAAAGAGAACCTAAATTATGGTAATGTTTTAAATAATACATTAGGACAATCACTTAAGAAAATGACCAGAGTATTTTTCAATAGAGCAGTTACTTTGGTTAGAGAGCAAATGGTAGCATTACAAGAAAAAGTACTTGAAGAGAAACCATCAGAGGAAGTAGAAACTGATGATGGCTGGTTCAAACAATATTTACATATTAACTTTATGTGGAAAACAATGGAAGATGAGAAAGTTTGTGAAGTGTGTGGACCATTAGAAGGACAAATGCTAATTGACATTCCTGAAGTTATGCCCCATTATAACTGTAGATGTAGCTTTGTAGTATTTGAATGGTGGACAGATGAGGATGGCAATGTTATAGCAGATAGACAATATGATATTGAGCAAAATAAACAATATAAGGGAAAAGGTTTATCCGTTAAGCGTGCAAGAATTACTTCTCGAAAATTAGAAGGTGGTGAACAAGTAACTATCTTCGAAGTTGATGATGAGGAAGAAGAGGGAAAAACTAAAAAGATAACATGGACCGAACCTAAAGAATAATTTCGGGAGATGATGTGATGAAAAACAAAGCAGCACGTAAAGCATTAGAGAGTAGATATGGTAAAGGGTGTATGTTCACCAAAGCACATTGTGAAGAGAGAATAGAAGCTCTCAGAACTATCAAAACTTTTAAAATGTACAAAGAAGAAAAGAGATATACTGGAAGAAAAATAAAAGAGTTAGCTAAACAAATGACATATCATCATTTAAAACACAGAAGCGAAGGTGGAAAGACCAATTTGGACAATGGCTCAGTTGTGAATGGATTGGCTCATGCTTATATGCACTCACTGCCAAGAGAGCATGAGGAGATAGTTAATAATATGATTAGAGAATATAAAATGGGTATAGCTATTATTGGAAATGGTGAAGTTACTCAGACTCAATCTTTGGAGTTAGATTTCAATATTGACTTAGATGATTGTATAACAATTCCTTTGGAGAAAGATAATGCTAGATACAATCGTGCTAGAGTTAAGAGAGAAACTCAGAGAATGATAGATGAGGAGTTAGAATTATAATTTGGAAAAGTTATGGCTATTCTGTTTACTTTTTACATGGGTTCTGATATAATAAAATCGAAGAAAACAAAATAAGCTTGTCGAGGGTTATATCTTGTTAGTTCTTCAGGTTTTTCAAAAATCTATTGCTGGTGGTTCTCCAGACTTGACTACAATAAAAGTAGTTAGTGTCCACACCCGAAAGGGAAAATGAGCTGGACTGCTTCCTATATAGGTTGTCAATATGTAAGAACGCTAATAAACGTGTAGTGAATTGATGTAAAAAGATACAGTAATAGCGGTAGCTTCTTTTTCCTATATATCCTGCCAAGAAGGTTCGAGATTTATTGACTATCGCTCCTGACGGTCAATAGATTTTCCAGGTTCAATTCCTGGTGGCAGGCATAAGAAACACATCCTTTCTGTTGGAAAAGGAAGAACGAAGAACCGGGGTTTGCTGGACTGGAGTGGAGATGTCCCACTCGTTCCTCGTTATGCTATTGCAAAAGTTCAGCCATATTAGGCGGGAAGCGATGGCCGCAAACTAGGTTCATACCCTAGTCGGTGATGGTTCGAATCCATCTCCCGCAACCAGAGGCTCAGGTAGCTCCTGAGATTGGTAGAGTATAAAGACGAGGCACCTCTACTCAGTGAAAACAATAAAACCTCGTACATATAAATGGGGTTATAACTCAATGGGTAGAGTCGGGGTAGCTACATTCCAAAACCAGGACCAGGAATACCGGTTCGAGTCCGGTTGACCCTATTTATTTTTTGCTCGCTTAGCTCAGTTGGCCAGAGCATCGCACTTGTAATGCGAGGGTCCTCGGTTCAAATCCGAGAGTGAGCTCCATATGCTCTGTTAGCCAAGATGGTTAAGGCCCCAGTCTGCAAAACTGGTATCACTGGTTCAAATCCAGTACAGAGCTCCAAATTTTGGCTGGGTTAACCTGCGAATGTCAGAGTATTGTGTGCACAGAGAAATGACTTCAAAAGTAGAAGAGCACTCGAGGAATGGTTATAGAAGCCGCCCGGCCCCACACTTCCGGATGGTGAAATGGTATCACATTAGGCCTTGGACCTAATATTCCTAGTTCGAGTCTAGGTCCGGAAACCATTTTTGAATGCTCCAATGGTGTAATGGTAGCACAACAGTCTCCAAAACTGTTTGTTGAGGTTCAAGTCCTTATTGGAGTGCCATATGGGCAGGTAGCCCCGTAAGGAGCGGGTCCAGACTGTAAATCTGGCGTACTTTGTACCCGAGTGGGTTCGATACCCTCTCTGCCCACCATTTATTTGCCGTGTGTCCGGGTGGTGAGGAAGCAGTCTTGAAAATTGTTGGCCTGAAAGGGCTTGCAGGTTCGAATCCTGTGCACGGCGCCATTTAAAATTAAAAGAAAAGAGGTGAAATCATGGTACATATTCTAACACATAACGACTTAGATGGCTATGCTGCTGGTTATATCGTATCAAAATATTTTCATCATAAAAGAAAAAGTATAACATTTCTCAACTATGATAAAGAACCCGTTATTGAAAATTATCAAGAAGGAGACATTGTTGTTATTACTGATTATTCATTGAGTAATGACCAATATGAACAAATTCTTGAGAGAATTGGAGATGACGGGCATTTAATTTGGTGCGACCATCATAAAACTGCCATCGACAGATACAATCAAAGTGATGTATGCTGTGAAGGAATTCGTAGTACAAAATATTGTGGAGCAGTATTAGCTTATTTATATTTTGAGACAGCAGTCGATACTGAAGAAGTAGAGGAGTGGACCTATGAGAAAATCATGGAAGAAATTCCAGAATGGTTGAGATATGTTGACGCTTGGGACACTTGGAAATTAGACAGTGAATATAGAAAAGGGGCAGAAAGACTAAATCTTGCTGTGTCCAACATCTTGAGTGAAACTCTTATGGCTGATATTTCCAAAGATGTTCACAACTATATCAAAATTGGTAGATATTATGAAGCATACAGAAATCAGTGGGCAAAGACATTCCGAGATAATTACATGTTCCATAAAACTCTAAGTGGTAAATTATTTGGAACTGATAGAGATGTCAAAGCTTGTATCTTGACTCTCGGAAATGCTAATAGCGAATTCTTTGGAGATGAGATAGATAAATCTGATGTTTGTATCACTCAATGTTTTAATGGTGAGAAATGGAAAGTTAGTGTATATTCTAATAAGCCAGATATTGACTGTGGTCTATATTGCCAAACATTTGGGGGTGGAGGACATAAAGGAGCAGCCGGATGTTATTTCGAACAAATCAATCCACCAGGTTTTATATGTGAAGACATTGAGATTTTAAGGAAAGAATTATATAATATGAATGTGACTAAAAATAATGAAAGTCACAAATAAAGAGTAAAGGAGAAAGAGAAAAGATGGATGGTGAAGAAATGACTTTTGATGAAATTTTACAAGACCCAAAATATCAAGCAGAATTTGATAAGAGGGTACAAAAAGCTTTAGAGAAATCTAATGCGGCTAAGGAAGAGGAATGGAAAAAGAGAGAAGCAGAATTAGCTAATAGAGAAGATGAAATCCGAAAAAATATTTTAGAAGAGATGGAAGCTAAACAAAAAGAAGCTGAAGAAAATGCTAAGTTGACTGAAGCTGAAAAATATAAAAAAGAAATGGACAAATTAGCTCAATCTAATCTAGAAATGAAAAATCAATTAGCTATCATCAATCGTGAAAAGAAAATGAGAGCTTATATCAAAGATAAAGGTTATGATGCAGAAGCTATATTGGAATTTGTTAAACCAGAACATGTTACTGACACTAACTATGCAGATGAGATAGATAAAACAAATACATTGTTTAGTGAAAGAGTTTCTAAGGGGGTTAATGACAAATTAAAAGAAGACCCAGATGTTTTACTTGGAAACAAAGGTAAAAAAGAAGGACCAGAATTTAATTTTGGATTTACTCCAATCAAACCTGTAGAAAAATAATGGAAAGGAAAATTATAATGAAAGATAAGAAAGTAATTTGTAAAGAATGTGGAGAAGAATTTATTATCACAGTTGACGACCAAAAATGGTATGCTGAGAAAAATTTCAAAGAACCAAAAAGATGTAAAGATTGTAGAAGATTAAGAAGGGCTAAAGTTATTGGTCCAGAAGGAGGTTTCAATGGCTAGAAGAAGAGATGGAAATTCAACTGAAGAACCAGTAGTTGAAAATGTAGAAAATCTAACAAATGAAACTTTATCTCAGGAAACTCCAGAAGTCCAAAAAGAAGTTTTAAAAGATTTATTTGGAGAAATTACTGTTACAGATTCTGAGCCTACTACAGTTGACATGTCAAAAGAAGAACTACCAAAAGAAGTTCAAAATATGCATGTTGAAGTAGAAAATGCTCACAAGGAAGATAAAGATGATGGTCTGAAAGTTGGAGATAGAGTTAAAATTAAAAAGAACGTTGGGAATGATATAGTTGGACGTAGAATTCACAACGGGATTAAAAACTATCTATATACTGTAAAACATGTTAGAAGTGATGGTTATGTTACTATAGAATGTTTAACATATACTTTTACACTTCATAATAAAGACCTAGAATTTATAAAAAGGAGGTAAATTCTATGCGTAGAAGAGAAATGGAAAGTATATCAATGAGTGATATTACCTCAAATGTTAACAATAATAAAGTTATGTCAACAAATAAATTTCTTTCTGCAGACAAAGTAAGAATTGCAACTGAAGTTATGGCTGACCAAAATGGAAACGAAGTAACTGAAGTTGAGAAAAATATGGAATTTTTTGTTACTCAAACATATCCAGAAAATCCAGATGTCTATCTTGTGTCTAATGGAGAATTTAAGCATAAACTTTTAGCTAAGGACTTAATCAAAGTCAAATAATGTAAGTAATATAGTGTAGAGGAGGTGAGAAATATGTCTAACAAAGTATATGATGTATTGAAATGGATAGCCTTAATAGTTCTTCCTGCTATTGCTACACTATATTTTGCAGTTGCTCAAATATGGGGACTACCTTATGGCGAAGAAGTAGTTGGAACTATTACAGCTGTCGACGCATTTTTAGGAGCTTTACTAGGAGTTTCTAATGCAACCTACGGAAAATATGGAGGTGAAGAGTAAATGGAAGAAAATCTAGGAAATGGTGAATTAGAAAGAAACTATGAGATAGAGGAGGGAGAATGATGGCAAAAAGAGGAATAGACATTTCTGCTCATCAGGGTGACATTGATTTAGCTACTCTAAAATCACAAATTGATTTTGTAATAATTAGAGTTGGTTATGGTACACAGGGAACAATTGATACTAAATTCAAAAGAAATGCTGACCTATGTGTTAGTTTAGGAATTCCTTTTGGATTTTATTGGTATTCCTATGCCTTAGATGTAGCTGGAGCAAGAAGAGAAGCAGAAGCATTTTTAAATGCTATTGACCCATACAAAGACAAATATTCATATGGATGTTGGTTTGACATGGAGGATGCTGATGGTTATAAGTCAAGAAACGGTATGCCTTCTAACCAAACATTAAGAGAAATCTGTGCTATGTTTTGTAGAATAGTTGAAGAAAGTGGATATTATGTTGGAGTATATGCTTCAGAAAGTTGGTTTAAAAACCAATTAAATGGAAGTGAATTAACTCCATATGACAAATGGGTAGCACAATGGCCAACCAGTGGAGGTCAACAAACAGCCTTAAATACTAGTGCTGATAAGAGAAGCGATATTCACTTATGGCAATTTACATCTGCTGGAAGATTTAGTGGATATAATGGAAATCTTGATACAAACTATGCTTATGTCGATTTTCCAGGCTTAATTGGAAATGTAAATAGTTCGACAGAAACATCTACATCTACTCCAACCACCAATTCCCCATCTGGCACTACTTTAGATTTAGCATACAGAGTAATGCTTAAAGAATTCGGTGATGGTGAAGCTAGAAAAACTGCTTTGGGAGATAGATATAATGAAGTACAGGATTTTATAAATCATATTGCTTCTGCAGATGCTAATACTTTAGCTCAAGAAGTTAAAGCTGGTAAATACGGAAACAACCCAGTTAGAGAAACTGTTTTGGGTGATAGATACCAAAAAGTACAAGACATTGTCAATGGTACTCAAAGTAGATATTATACTGTAGTTTCTGGAGATACTCTGTCAGGGATAGGTCAAAAGCTTGGAGTTAATTGGAAGACTATTGCTAGTTTAAATGGTATCAGTTCTCCTTATACAATCTATCCTGGACAAAAATTAAAATACTAATCCTAAAGGTAAAATGGTTCTCAATAATAATTGACAAATTCTCCATTTTACCTTATCATTTTATTATAAAGGAGGTAGAATTATGGGAGATGATAGTTACAATCTATCAAAAGCTATACCTAATAAGGTTTTACAAGAAGATGGTTCAATTACTGATTTCGCTGGAAATCCTGTAACCTCAACTTCTAAAGCTTTTGATTTAGCTAAAGCTATTCCAAACAAGGTTCTTATGCCAGATGGTACATACCTTAAGCTAACCGATTTAATGGGAGGCGGAGGTTCTGGTGGAACTACAGATTACTCTATGTTGTCTAATAAACCTCAAATAAACGGGGTTATATTAGATGGAAATAAAACATCCGAGGACCTAGGATTAGTCCAAAGAGATGGTGAAGCTCCACAACAAATATCAACAGATGTGGAGATAGAAAATGGAAAAAATCTCACATTGAAAGATGAAGCAGGAACATCACAATCTGCATTATCTGCCAATGCTGATGGAACAATAACCGCTACTGTTAAAGTTGGAGATGAAACAACAACTGAGCAAGTAGCATATCTTAGTGACATAGATAAAAAAGTAACAAATGTATTGGGAGGTGAATTTTAGATGGCTGATATATCAAACTTAAGTACATTTCTTGGAGATGTAGCTAATGCTATTAGAGAAAAGAAGGGTACTCAAGAACAAATACCTGCTGCAAATTTTGATACAGAAATAAAAAGTTTAGAAGTAGGTGGAGGAATAGACACAAGCGATGCTACAGCTACAGCAGATGACATAATAAACGACAAAACCGCTTATGTTAATGGTGAAAAACTTGTAGGAAATATCATACCTGAATACGAAGGTTTTGTAACTGATTTTGATACAAAAACAAGTCCTATTAACGATGATAGTATAAAGAAATCTATTTCTGGTGATGGCAAAATTGTAGTATCTTATACAAAGCCTTACGTAAATATTTATGTACTAGAAAATGATACGTATGTATTAAAAACTTCCATTGACCTTGCTGGGCATACTAACCTAACTGATGGTTTAAAAGTAAGTAGCTTTGGCATAGATAATAACCCTAATAAATGTTTAATTTTTGCACCACACTATAGTTCATATGATGTTTATTTATATATATACTCTTACGACAATGAGGCTGTAAACGCAACTAACGAAACAAGATTGACTTTATCTGGTGCTTCTATTGGTGCAGCAGCTGCTTTACTTGAAATAGAAGGGTCTTATCCTATGTACTTATACCATAGTATTGGAAATAGGTCGCAATATAACGCTGATGCACAATTGGCTATACCGTTAGAGACTGGCGAGTATCGTTCTGAAAGGTTATCTGCACCTATGTTTGGTAGTAATGGATATGCTATAGTAAATCCTTATATACCCAATAAAGATATATATATTGTATCTTGGACAAGAAAAGATAATACATACAGGACTTCAATAAATCGTAAAACTTCTACTGGCATAACGAAAGAAACTGTGTCCGAACAAATAATTCCTAACTTTTTAAATACTTATGCAATTGTTGATGGTAGCTTGAAAAGTTTTTACTACGACCCTATTAGTGGTGATTATGATTATGCTAATTTAGACGGAGTTAGTTTGAATTTTTTTGAAAACCCAGAACATTTATATCAATGCAAATGGATTGCAGATAATGTAGTACTTGTATATGACGATACAGAAGGATTATGTTATTTATATAACGTTGATTTATCAAATTATACTAAGTCACTTTTGTATAAGATTACTGCTAATATAGTGGATGGGTGTACTTCTAGTATCATAGGAAAAATAAATGGGTCTCCTTCTACATTAGTTGTGTCATCAGACGTTATCCAAAATTTAGTATCTTTAGTTAGAAATAATAGAAAGTATACTTTTATTTCTGATTCAACCGTTTCTCCAGATGATATACTATCTGGAAAAACAGGATATGGACTGGGTGGTAGAATTATAGGTACTATGCCAAATAATGGTACTTTGGAAATTACTCCATCCACTGAGGACCAAACTATCCCAGAGGGATATACTAGTGGAGGGAGAGTTTTAGGGGATGTTAATCTAAAACCCGAAAATATAAAAGCAGGAGTTACAATATTTGGAGTTACTGGTACATTAGAAAGTCCAATCTCACAAGAAGAATATGACACAGCATTAGATACAGCAAAACAAATAGAAGGGAGTGTTGAATAATGGAAAATGAATTACAACAAACATTAAATAATATATTAGAAGATAAAAACACAAACTTAAAACCAGAAAATCTTAAACAGGGTATAACCTGTTTAGGAGTTGAAGGTACTTTGGAAACAGATACAGATACTTCCGATGCTACTGCTGTGGCTAGTGATATTGCATTAAACAAAACAGCTTATGTAAATGGAGAAAAAGTTACTGGAACATTACCATTATTTCCAAATTCAAGAACGTTTACTGTAGATGGTGGTGTAACTAATGATACAGAAAACAACAGAATACAAATACATACAATAAATACTACTAAACAAATATTAGACAGTAATTTGAATATGGAATTTAATGGAGAATATGCTGATGTGGCTGATGCTATTGGTCTTACAGCAGATAAAATAAAAGCTGGTGAAACTATACTTGGAGTAGAAGGCACATTACCTAGTGGAAGTTTGCCTTATGAATTAGTAGACTTATCTGCTTTAGAGAGCGGTACTTCTATTATAGGCTTTAAAGTAGACTTATCTGTGACTCCAGACTATACAAAAGACTATTCTAATGTTATTGTAGAAAATTCAAGTACTGGTCAAGGGCTAATATATATTACAGGATATAATTCAAACAATACACTTACAGTTATGGGAGATGACTTAGGATGTTCTGGACACATATACGAATTTATAAAAACTGACGAAACTATAACTAGTGCAAAAGTAGTTGCTACACAAACATACTTTATATTTACTTCTCCATTGACTATTGATTTTATATCATTGGATGGAATAGACTTACCTATACAAGCTATTAAAGCTTTATAATAAAATACTAAAAGGAGCGTTTTTAGTGGAAATTTTACAAATACTATTATTAGGACAAATATCTGAGGCAATATTTATTTCTTTATTTATGATATTTGTCAAAAACATTAGAACTAAACGATTACTATTTACAATAATAATGATAATCGAGTATTTGTTACTGATGTCATTATTTGCTTACAATTGGATGTTTCATATACTATTCATGATTATAGTTTATATAACTTTAAAAGTGCTATATAAAGACAAAGCCCAAATAACTGATGTGTTTATATTTGTCATTAGTTATATTCTAATAATTATTAGTAGTTTTATATGCGTAGTAGCATTTAATGTGAATATGGTCATTGCTAGTATAGCAAATAGACTTTTGCTATTTATTCCATTGTTAGCATTAAATTATAAGCTAAATTGCATACAAAAAGTCTACAGAAAATATCGGAATAGAAATGACAAGATTAAAAAGAAAATGAAATCAATTACTTTTAGAGGTTTAAACGTCGTAGTATTTAATTTATTGTTTACGATAATAAACATTGGTATGTTAGTTGCAACATATTACAATAATTTTATAAAGTGAGGTGATTTTTATGTGGCCAAGTATATTCTGGTTATGGTCTGTAAAGGACGGTGAGTAGTATGAAGGTAAACAAAGAAGCTATTCAAGCTATAATCTTCAATGTTGCTGAGACAGCCTTAATATTTCTAATTGGTTTAACATTAGGATTAGAAATGGTCAATATACTTATTCTTATGTTTGTATTCATGATAAGTAGAGGCTGTTTTGGCACTACTCTTCATTTCAAAGAATGGTATAAGTGCTTAGTTTGGAGTTCATTGATATTGTTTAGCTTATTTACAGTTTTAAAAGTTAGTTTACCAATCTCCATTGTATTTACAATATTTGGAGCATTTATTATGACTGGAAAAGCTAACGTCAATGATTTATATCTTTGGAGTAGAAAAGATGAGCCAAGTAAATACCAAGACATTCTGGATTTCATTAAATATAATGAACTAGATGATAAACTTTTGGAGTTTGAAGAGAAGATTAAGAAAAGAGATAATAGAGAATATTTAATCTACAAGTATAGATTTAAAGAGGGTCGAACGTTTGCTGAAATCTCCAAATTATTGGACATGAAAGGACCCAGAATAGCTCAACACTTAGAGAAAATTGCTTTTGCAATGAGACTCTATTGTGGAATTTAAGAAGAGTATAACTCTTCTTATTTTTTTTTTGTTAAAAAAGTTCCCATAGTCCGAATAACAATCTTATTTTTATATTGATATAATAAAAGTATAATAAATAACAAGGAGGAGAAAGCATATGTATAACCCTGTTGAATTACAAAGAATTGATAGACAAATAGAAGATTTACAGAGAATGAAAGCAGCTTATCAAAATATGCAACCTACCCCTATCAATAACATTATTAACACACAAAATCAGCCGGTATTCGAAGCTAAGTTTACGAATGAAAATCCGTCTGATATTTTTGTGCAGAATAAAACTGCATTCATTGATTTGAAAAATGGAGTTTTGACAGTTAAAGAGCCAGATGGGGAGATGAAGCAATATGGTATCATCTTACCAAAGGATGAGAAGGACATAAAGATTGAAAATTTGGAAATGAAAATTAGAGAAATGGAGATGAGGTTGAATGAACATACAGAACCTATTAAGCCAGTTGTCAGTGAGCAACAATCCATTGTCAATGATAATGGGAATGTTACCAAGTCAAAATCAAAAGACAATTTTTTCAAATCTAGTAAATAGTCAAAGCGATGAAGAAAGAGCTCAGAAGATTGCTGATTTATGTAATCAATATGGAATTACAAAATCTCAATTAGAACAAGCCATAAAATCACAAGGAAGGTAATAGTTGCAACATTACATAAATATTTTAAAATAGAAAGGAGTTAGATAGTTATGGAACATGGAGGTTTATCTGCTAGTGATGTTTTAGCATTAACAAATAACCGTGATGGTTACGCTGACGGAATGGGAGGTCAATTCTGGTGGGTAATCGTATTTCTAATCGTAGCTTCTATGTTTAGAGGAAACGGTTTATTTGGAAATGACGGTACTGCTACAAATGCAGTATTAGGTTCAGACGAATTTATCAAACGTGATATATTCAACACAAACCAAAATGTATCTACTACATCTTGTCAAACACAAAGGGATGTTTTAGAAAGTAGATATACAAACCAATTAGGTTTACAACAAGTACAAGCCAATCAACAAAATTGCTGCTGCGAAACTCAAAAAGAGATTTTACAAAGCAGATATGACAATGCTTTACAAGGAAATACATTACAAGCACAAATGGCTCAATGCTGCTGTGATTTAAAATCAGAAGGTTTAGCTAATACTCAAAAAATATTAGACAAACTTTGTGAAAATGAAATCAATCAACTTAGAACAGAATTACAATCTGCTCAATTCCAAATTTCTCAATTATCACAAACTGCTAACATAACAAATACTTTGAGACCATTCCCAATACCTGCATACATTACTGCATCTCCATACCAATCTTATGGATATGGAACATGCGGATGTGGATGTGGATTTTAATTAGCCGCTCTTTAAGAGTGTAGAGTAGAAAATACTATTTATTTTTAAAGGGCAGACCATCCATCTGCTCTTATTTTATTTTGGAGGTGTAAATATGAGTTGTAATTGTGATAACATTATTCGAGCTACTGATTATGATGTGAGTACTACTATATTCCAAATAAATACTAGTTTTAGTGTATCGTCTATAAGCAATTGTCAAAGATTTATTCTGTCTTTACCTATAGCCTTACCCGCTATAACTACTAATGTTCCAGTCTCAGTAGTAATCAGTATAAATGGTACAAATACGAGTATACCAGTTCAAGACATTCTTGGAAATAATCTGATGGCCGACCAATTGAGGTTTATATGTAAAAATCAATGTGGAAACAGAGTAGTTAGAATTATCTATGGTTCTAATCCATCACATTTTAAAGTTTTACAATGTTTACCCGAAAGTTCTGCAGTTGCCCCTACTTCTGCATCAACTGCAGCTACAACTGCTAGTGAAGGAGGTAGTAACTAATGGACTTATCTAAATTGAGTAAAGAGACATTGGAAGATATTCTTTGTGACTTATTGGAAGATGTTGGAAAGATTAACCATTCATTATCCCAAAAATATGACGACATTATAGAAGATGAGTTATATTATATTGATGAGATGGAAGCAATGAAAATAGTTAGAAGCTTTAAACCATATGGTGAAGTATACTCAATGGCAGATGTTAAAGAACTTTTAACAAAAATGCAGATTTCTGCTGACAAAGTTTTAAAATATTATCTATGTATGAATATGAGTTACAATGACTATAAGTCTTATCCTGAAAGTAAAAGACTAGATGTCAAAGAGTTTTGTTTTGAGATGTCTAAGTTATTTATCAACGACATTGATGCACCAAAACATAAAGTAGCAAAATATTTTAAATCATTTGAAGAAAACTAAAAATTTTATCCTAAAACTATTTACAACTATTTTGGTTTATCATATAATAATGGTAAATAAAATAGTAGAAATAGATATGTCTTGGGGACTATCCGAACTTATATGAGTTCGTAGTAAATGAGATGGGTAATATTTCTACATAATCAGAACTATGTCGAAAGACATAATGAGAGTATGTAGTAGCCCATTTCATTGGCTACGAACTCAATTTTGTATGAAAAAAAAATATTGAAAGGGAGGTGCCTATTATGGCAGCAGTAAATTATGCAGAAGCATACGAAAGAGCTTTAGCTCAATCTTATCCTAATGTGTTGAACTTTGGTGAATTATACAACACAGCTAACAACAGAATTTACACATTCTTAAATGCTAAAACAATTCACATACCATCTATCTCAGTAACAGGAAGAACAAATGTTAACAGAGATGCTATCGATGGAACATTCAAAAGAAACATCGACAATGACTATGAAGACAAAACAATGCAATTCTACAGAGAATGGTCAACATCTATTGACCCAGCAGACGTAGACGATACAAATATGGTATTAACAATCCAAAATGCTACAAAAGTCTTCAATGAAACACAAAAATTCCCAGAAAAAGATGCTTACTTAGTATCTAAAGTCTATACTGACTGGGCAGCACAAGGTGGAACAGCAAATACAGAAGTATTAACTGTTGATAACGTTTTATCAGTATTCGATAAAATGATGGAAGCTATGGATGAAGCATTAGTTCCATTCAGTGGAAGAATATGCTATGTAACTCCAGCTGTTAAAACATTATTAAAAAATGCTTCACAAATTGGTTTACAAAAAGATGTTACAGCTCAAGGAGATATTAACAGAATAGTAAACAGATTAGATGAAGTTAAATTAGTAACTGTTCCATCAGTTTTAATGAAAACTGCTTATGATTTCGAGACAGGATTTGAAGCAGCAGAAGATGCTAAACAAATAAACATCTTCTTAGTACATCCAACTGCAATCTTAACACCTTCAAAATATTCATTCGTTGGTGTAGAAGCTCCAGCAGCTGGTACAAAAGGTGATTACATCTATTATGAAAAAGAATATTCTGACGTATTCATATTAAATAATAGAACATCTGCTATAGCTTTCAATACTGAAGCAGGAGAATAATTTGAAAGGAGAAACATACCATGTCAAGAGAAGAGTTAATCAATTTGGCTAAAGACAAATTGGGACCAGTCTTTGTTTCAACAGATGAACAAGTCCTAAAAAATATTGGTGATACTGTTATCGATGAAGCATTAGATTGTAGCCATAGGGCAGAAAACGATGAAAATCTAAAATCTTTGAAAGCCATAATAGTTGAAACTATTGTAATTGCTTATCAAAATAGAGGTTCAGAAGGTTTAAAATCTCAATCTGAACTTGGTCAAAGTAACTCTTTTGTTGACTGGATGGAGTATCTTCAAAATAATATAATTCAAAAAGGAAAGAGGTTTTTGTTTTGAGACTAATTGATTTAGAAAAAGTAACACTTTATAATTTAACTAAAAGCACTAGAAAAGATGGTGACCCAGAAGAGTCTTATGATAAAATATCTGACTATGACGCTGGAGTACAATATCTAGATGATAGTGTTGCAGCTTCCATATATGGAGCTGAAGTTACTAAGACATATCGTGTTTCTTCACTTCATTTTGGTCTCGAACAATTTCTTCTTCCAAAAATCAATAACAATCCAGATAATCTTTCAAAATATTTGATTGAATATCTTGGAAATAAGTTCAAAATCCAAAGAGTTACACCTAAGTACATTGATATGAGTTGGAGGTAGTTAGGTATGAGTAATTCTAGTGTATATAGAAAATTGGACCAAATATCTAAAGGAGAAATACTATCACAGTTTCTGAAAGAAAATGGTACTGAATGTTGGCAGAGAATTGTCGACACAGCACCAAAAGATACTGGTAGATATGCTGCATCCATTCAGATAACGGATGTTGAAAGAAATGGTAATGAATTAAGTATTACTATTTTTACAGACTTAGACTCTGGATGGCACGGAGTTCCGTTAGCTGAATTTTTGGAACACGGAACAGGTATCTTTCGTGAAGATGGTACAGGACGACAAACTCCTTGGGTATATTACAATGAGAGATGGCAAAGATTTGTTTTCACAAGAGGACAAAAGCCACAACCTCATTGGAGTCCAGCATATTTCACTCAAATAGCTAAAATAAAGGAGGGACTAAAACATGTCTTTGATTAACCAATTTAGAGTTATGATACAAAACGAATTGACCAAAATTGAAGGACTTGAACCTGGAAAAATTATCTCAGATGACACTATCCAGACCGGAGTATTTCATTATGGTTATGAAGTTAGCACATCTGTTATCTCTAAAAGTATTGGGTATGATAATGATAATATGGTTCTGACTATTACTGGTTATTTGACGACTAAGGGTGATACATTAGAAAAATTCGATGATTTCACAGATAAAATTTGTGAAGCCTTATCACATCTTAACATTAAAACTACAACACAAGATATTACTACATATGATACAACTCGTAAAACTTTAATCAGTGGAACAGTAACTTTGAACACTTTGGACAAAACTCTTCGTTAAACGAAGCTTGAGAATTCATTATAAGACATTTTTATAAATCACAAAGGTAATTATATTATCTAAAAGGAGGTATTATTATTATGGACCCAGATGCAAAAGTACAAGTTGCAACCCTTGGTACAAAACTTGAGTTCTCCGCAGATAGTACAGATGGAAAAACAGGACAATGGACTAGAGTTTATGGTTTAGCTTCAACTCCAGATTTTGGTGGACAACCTAACACAATAGACTCTACAACATTAGATAATACTGTTGCTGAGACATCAGTACAAGGGCTTATGCCAGCTGCCGAAGTTTCATATGAAATCAACGTTCAAGTTCTTAATGATGAAAATGCTAACCTAAGAAAAGTAAAAGCTTTAGCTGATGCAAAATCTACAGATTATTGGAGATTAACAAAAGCTAGTGGTGTAGTTATTTCATATAAGGCTAAGACTACAATTTCATATAATGCTGATGAGCAAGCTTCTATTGAGAAATTCACAATATATCATGATTTAAAATCCGATATAAAAGTAGAGTTACCTGAAATCGGAGACTAATCGGTCTCCGATTTTCGGTATATCAATAAACTTTAGTTTTCCCAAGTTTCCCAACTTTCTCCTGGTTTTAGCGGGAAAACAAGATAAATTGTAAAGGAGAAAGTGCAATGGATAATGAAGAAATTATAACTATTGATGGAGTGGAATATCACTTCAAATTGAAATCACAAAAAATTGTAGAATTAGAAAAGGTATATGGCAAAAACATATTTCAGATATTTGAGGACATGTCTTTTGGAACAATTTTAAAAGTTCTAGAGGCAAGTTTGGTTAGTCCAGCTGGAATGGATGGATATGAGTTAATGGATAAGATGTTAACAAAATATACTATTCTTGAATTAGCACAAAGTGTTTTAAAGAATATTGCTGTTAAGTCTGGACTACTTAGAAAGTCTGATGTTAGTGATGTAGAAGATAACCCAAAAAACTAATAAAAGAGTATGAATATGACTCTTTGGCCGGTTTTCATATGGTTCATGATTTATATATTGAACTCGTTAGATATGGTTGTGAGTTAAAAGAATTATATGATTACTCAGTCAAAGAGTTATTGTTTATACTCAAATATAAAAGAGAAGGTTTAGCTGAAAGTTGGTGGTTACAAGGTTTGGCCAACAGAGCTGCATACCATTCAAGAACTTATCCATCAAAAGCTGAAGAGTTATTTGGACATATGTATGAGAAAGCTCCGGCCCAAAAACCAGTACCAATTCCAGATTGGTTAAAGGATGACTACCAAGCAAAACTAAATGCTTCTGTTAGAAGAAATCCTGACTAGAAAAGGGGTGAGAAAGTGGACGAAGAATTCAAAGTCAAATTTACCATAGACATGGGTGATACCGAAAAGAAAGTAGCAAAATTCAAGGAAGATTTGAAAAGTACTGAGAAGATGAAGATTTCTCCTAAGATTGGAGATATTGGAAAAGATATGAATAAAGTCTTTAACAATATTCGACAACAGAATAATAAAGTTCAAAAAAGTTTATTTTGGAGTAAAGAGAAGAAATCAGAATTTCATAACTTTTATAAAGATTTAGAGAATAGAGCATACAGTTCATTGTCTGGTATTGAGAAAAAATATTCTAACCTGGCTGAGTCTTTAAATGTTATGCAACAACAAAAACTTGATTTGCAAGCACAAATTCAGGTTAAAGACATTGAAGCAGATGATATTAAAAACCAAATAGACCAAGAGATGGCTAAATCCGATATCCGTAGTGGAAACTGGGAAGATTTGGTTAAGATGAAGGCTGAATATGACAGAATAACATCCATGATTGGAAAATATAATCAAGGAGCTCAAACTGCTCAACAAAGAGGAGATACTTCAGACTATGAGTCTTGGTTGAGAGATATCGAAAAATTAAAAACCTATCGAGATAGTATTGAGCAAAGTATGAACAATTTTAAGGTGGGAGAGTCCTACAATCCAGAAGGTAAAGACTATGAGAAAATTGCTCAATTACAAGCCAAATGGGAAGAAGTAACTAAAGAGGCCGAGCAATTAGACAAAGAATTACAAAAAATTGAGTCTAATCCAGCGTTCACTAATAAAACTCAACAATTACAAGTTTTAGGCAATGAATATAAACAAATTATTTTGGATTTACAACAAAATCCGATGGAAGCTAATTTTAAGTCAGAAGATTTGCAAAGAACAAATGCTGAGGCTCAAAATTTAGCTAATAACTTGAGACGTTCTGGTCGTGAATTGTCTGCCAATACTTCATTAACAGAAAAATGGAACAAAATGATGTCAAGATTAAAATCTCGTCTTATGTTCTCATTTGTTTCTTTAATCAATCCAGCCAATGTCTTGAGGGGAATTTGGAGTGGATTTGCTGAACAAAATGAGGATGTCGCTAATACCTTTAAAATGATAAGCCAAAACTTAATAAAGGTATTCGAACCGGCGATTAGAAAAATTGCAAATTGGTTTTTCAAAATTATGCAATACGTGAATGTTTTTACTAAGTCTTGGTTTGGAGTAGATTTATTTGATAAGTCAGTTCTTTCATCTGAAGAGACTAAGAAAAACATGGAGAAAATGAACCAATTACAAGCTAGCTTTGATGAATTGAATGTTTTCAAAGAAGAGGATAACAGTGAAGATAATCAAACTGTTATGGACACGACTGGTCTACCTTATGTCGACACATCTGGTCTTGAGAAATGGGCGAATGGTGCCGGAAAATGGATAGGAGATGCTTTGAATTGGGCATTAGAAAATCCATTACAAGCAGCGGGATTAGCCTTGGGTGCATATTTTGGTACTAAGTTCTTGGCTGGATTGGCTGGAAAAGGTATTTCAAAACTTATTGGAAATATTCTTGGAACGAATAGTGCTGATGCAGCCGGAGCTAGTGGTTCACTAATTGCAAGTATTTTTGGAAAGAAATTATATGATGGAGCCGGAGCATGGGGAACTAAATCTGCCGTAACTGTTGGAAAAGCTTTAGGTGGAATTGCATTAGTTGCAGGAGGAACGGCATTAGCTGTTACTCAAGCTATAGATGCTGGTTCAAATTGGCAAGATTTAACTACTGGAGCTAAAGCTGCTAAAGTCGGATTGGTTGGAGTTGGTAGTGCTGCTGCCGGATTGGGAGCGGTAATGCTAGGAGCTTCAGGTCCGGTTGGTTGGGCAGTAGCTGCAGGTGTTGCATTAGTTTCATTTGGTGTTGGTATGGCTCAGACCCAAGATGGTATAGACTCAGTTAAGAAAGAAACAGAAAATCTAGCTGCAGCCCAAGAAGCAGCAGCCGAAGCAAATAATAATTATTTGAATGCAACAAATACTTTAGCTCAGACTATGAGTAATTTGGAACAACTAGAACAACAAACTGGTTTATCTGGAGCAGCATTAGATGAACAAGTTAAAAATGGAACTTTATCAGTGCAAAATATGACTTCTGCACAATTACAAGTTTATAATGCTTATATTCAAAATCAACAGGCTATAGAAAATCTAAAAACTGCAACTGAACAAAAAACTGAAGCAGACCATCAAGCTGAATTACAATCTCTAAAAACAGAAGCTGCTAATGCCATTGAGGCTGACTCTTATGACAATCTTAGAGAAAAAGTAGTTCAAGCTTGGAAAGAAGGTTCTATCAGTGCTGAAGAAGCTGGAGACATATTATCTCGAGCATTAGCTAATGCCGATGATGAGACACAGAGAACTTTTGGTGAAAGTATACCAGAAGATATTAGAAATGCCTTTGACCCAGATAAATATGAGTCTGGATGGAGAAAATTCAAAACTAACTTTAAGAATATGATGAACGATTTAGGAAATTGGTTTTCTGAAAAATGGCAAGGACTTAAAGATTGGTGGAATGGTCTATGGAATAAAGATAATATGAGTGCTGGTGGAGGAGATGGCCGGTGGCCGGAGGTGGTGGCCGGAGGTCGTTCATTAGATGTTCCATCATACGATGTTGGTACAAATTATGTACCAAATGACCAATTAGCAATGGTTCATAAGGGTGAAGCCATTGTTCCAGCAAAATATAATAATTCGACATATATGAACAATTCTGCCTCAAATGTACAAATGCAACAAACCATCAGTGCTATGACTGGGGAAATCTCAGCTTTGAGAAATTTAATTCAACAGGGTATTCCAGTTTCTGGTACATTTGTACAAAGGGGAAGTGATTTAGTAGCAGTTACAGAAAAGGCAAAAAATAAAAGGGGAAATCAAGTTATAAGTAATGGTGCATTCGCAAGATAGGAGGTAATGGAATGGCTGTATTATTCAAATTCGATGGGGAAGCCATTCCAGGTAACCCAGCTAGGGGTTACTTGGAAGCATCCGAGCAATTGGTCGACAGTGCAAGAAACGCTAATGGTCAAGTAGTTGCTCAAAAAATAAATAGGAGACTTAGAAAATTTGATAGTCTAAAATGGCCTTATCTATCAAGAGCTCAGGTTAATTGGCTCAAGAAAAAAGTTGCTAATTTTACAGTCAATCTAACCTATTATGATAGTGAAGACGGAGGAATAGTGACTAGAAAATTTTATTTTGGTGACATGACTGCAGAACCCTGTGATTGGGACAGGAGTGGAGAAATCATGATACCTACTTATTATACAAATGTCTCCGTAAATATTATCGATATGCGGATATTGAAATACCCCAAACTCTGATGTTGACAATGTTACTTCTTTGTGATATAATTTTATAAAATTATAAAAGGAGTGATATCAGATGGAAGAAATATGGAAAGAGTTCAAAGAAGATTATGAAGTTAGTAGTCTGGGTAGAGTAAAAAGTTATAAGAGAGGTCGAAGAGGAAGAATTTTAATTCCTCGACCAAATTCCGGTGGTTATATGAGAATTATTTTAGATTATAAGAAGGAATTAGTCCATCGATTGGTTGCAAAATTATTTTTACCTAACCCCGGCAATCTTCCCGTAGTAAACCATAAAGACGGAGACAGGACTAACAATTGTGTTGACAATTTAGAATGGATAACTCAAGGTGAAAATATTAAAAAAGCTTATGAGACAGGAAAGGCTAAACCAAGTGAAAATCAGAGACAAGCTATAATTAAGACTAATCATCTCAAGAGAAAAATGGTTAAACAATATGACTTAGAGAATAATCTGATTAGAGAATTTAGAAGTGTCAGAGAGGCCAGTGAGATTTTGAAAATTAGTCCAGCTATGATTTCTCTAATCTGCAGAGGAAAAAGAAAATCCAAAGAATTCATCCTAAGATATTAAAAAATATTATTAGTTGTGATATAATAATAGCGTAAACAATATGAAAGGAGAAATTGATATGGCTTTAGAACAAAAATATTTGAACGTACCTATTAGAGCCGAAGGATATATTGACATAATGATGTACGTACCAGATAATTCTGTCAAGATAGCTAATATCAGTTCTGACGATATTTTATCATATTCCAATATTGATAGTCTAAAAGACATTAAGAATTACACAAATACTACAATCGCTACTTTAGAAGAAAATCTTTGGTTGTTAAATGGAGCTTTTGTTAACCCAACTCCAGGTAGACTATACAATGGGTATATCAGTAATAGTATTTCTGATGAGGATGGCAATTTTGAAATCAATCCAACCATAGACATTGAATTGTCAACTATATCTACCATTGAATATTTTTCTATTGTTTTAAACCCTGCTGTCAGAAGCGGTTACCCAAAACAAGTAGAGGTTGTTCTTTTGGATAGTCAGAATAATGAGGTAGGGACCTTTTCAAAGATTATGTCTAAGGAGAGTTCTCTACCTAATTTGATTTATGACATTCATATGTCTGATATTGCTAAAATGAAAATCAATTTTATTGGAACATCTTCTCCTCATAGAAGAATTCGTGTTTCAAACATGATTTTTGGAAAAGTGATAACATTGACACAGGACGAGATATTAGACTCAGATTATTTAGATAAGTGTAGTTATGTTCCGGACTCTATTCCATCAAGAACATTCTCATTTAGTTTGGAAAATTATGATAAACGTTACAATATTGACAATCCTGACAATGAGTATGTCGACTTAGATAGACAAACACGAGTTTTAATCAGGAATGGTTATAATGTGTATGGCTATACTACTGACGAAGAGGGAAATCCAGTTATAAATAACCCTGACCAAATTAAACAGATTGAATGGGACGACTGGAAAGAGTTAAGATTATTGGAAGTTTCAACAGACTCAGACAACACTTGTACTATTCAAACTGGCTCTATCCTAGACATGATGACTGATACATATACTCAAGAAAGATTTACCAATAATAGAACAGTTAGATATATTGTAGCTAATCTTTTAAATTTCATGGGTCTTGATACTAACATTGTTACATTTAGTGCTGATAAAAATGGAAAAGATTATGGTGACTATGTGATAAACACTGTTCTTCCAGAATTACCAGTCAGAGAACTTATACAATTGTTAGCTTTCAGTGTGGGAGCAACTTTATTGATAAAAGATGATGGAACTATCAAATTTGCAAATTTGGATTTAGATGACCCAAATTCATTCACACACCACCATTCCTTTACGTATGATGATTTTGCTTCAGTTCCAAAGGCTGAACAATTAGAAAATACTACAAAAATCTCTTTACCAAAATACAATGCTACAATTGGTACAAGTGAAGAAAAGATACAAAGTTTTGATGTTTCAGCTTACAATGTTGATGTTAGTTATTCTCAATGTGTTCCAACCGGAGCTATTAAATCCGAGGAAGATACATCTCAAGGTAGTGTACAAAGTGCTGATTTATATGCTCACAGAGGAAATTTGGTTATGAACATCCCAGTAGCTGGAGTATCAACCAAAGTTGACATTGTTGGTTACAAAATCGATGTTGCTGTAACCCAAGACAGAACTGTTACAAATGACACTTTGATAATTGATACTCAGTTAATCAAAGAAGACCCTGGAGATATGATAAAAACGAAATATAAAAATTGGTATGGAAAAAAATTCAAATACACTATGAACACTCGTGGAGAACCTTTGGTTGATGCTGGAGACTATGCTGAAATTGAAACTCCATTCAGTGGAAGAGATAAACCAATGAGAGCCTATGTATTACAAAATCATGTTACATTTAATGGTGCATGGGGAGGAGACATGGAGGTGATTGCACTTGACAGTTAATTGGATAGAACCAATCTATGATAGAACTTATTCGGATGTTTTGACTGCCGAGGCTAATCCAGAAATGGAAAATCCAAAAGGTTGCTATAATCAGATTGACTTAAATCGTATTGAAAACAATACAAAATATGTTATGGAGGACATGGTAGAGAGAAAGATTATCAGAGTTCCTCCAGCCCTAGCTATAAAAACAAATTGGGCAGAGAAAGATATTCCCACAAGAGATGATATGATTAGAATTATTCAAAACATAAAACTATTGATGGATTTATCTAATCCCGAAATAACTGATAGTTTTGAAATTATCTATGACAGTACACAATTCACATATACTTTGGCTAATGCTATTGAAAAGAACTTAGAAATCATGAAAAATCAACCGGAGTTGCCAATACAAAAATGGCTTTTAACTGTTGAAAATGGTACAATATTAGAGTATGGTACATCTACTGCATATTTGGCTGAGGAAGAAACTGTTACAATTCAAGGAGTTCCATATGGTGAAAGTGCTCAGTATATGGTATTTACAAATTGGAGTGGAGATACTGACGACCTACAATATGTTGGAGATGTGAATAGCCAACAAACAACATTTACTATGCAGTATCATGACACAGAGTCTTATTCAGTAACATTAACTGCTAATTTCAAAGTTAGATTTCCTAGAACATTGACCCTACATGGTGGTACAATTTACGATGATATTGGTGGTACAACTCGACAATTCTTTGCAGGAGATGAAATTCTGATACTAGCTGATGATGCTGAGATGGGAAAAGTATTTTATGAATGGCAAGGCACAGAAGAAGGATTGAAAAATCTAACCGGAGGTGAACAACCATCTACATCTTGGTTAACTATGCCAGATTGTGATGTAGAGTTAACATCATTTTATATAAATGCCGGTCAACACAGTGTAACAGTCGATGGTGAAATTCAAGGATGGTATGATTACAAAGAACATGTTTCTATCTATCCAAAATCTAGAGGAGAAAAATATTCATTTTCTTATTGGAGTGGGGACACAGGTTATTTAGAAGATGTAACATCAACTTCATTTGAAATGCCTGATGTTAATGTTAAGTTTACTTCTCATTGGACATATAACTATTCATATAACACAGTTACAGTGATAAATGGAACTATCAATGGTGAAGAAAAGGAAGAAAATTTGAGAGAAGGTAGTGGTCAATCCATCATAGCCAATGAGGCACCAGAGGGTTATGTTTTTGGACATTGGAGTTTAGAAGGTTTAGGTTCATTCTCAAATGCTGAAAATGCTAGTACAACTTTCTATGTTGGAGATGGAAATGCCATAATCACTGCAAACTATGTTAAGGCACACACTGTTACAATCGAAAATGCTGGAAATGATGGAAGTATCACAACCAAAATCGTAGGAGAGGGTAAGAAATACTCAATAAGTTCAACTGAAGTTTTAACTGACTATATGTTTGATTATTGGAATAAAGATGGCTCAAAATATGGTTCATCCCATTACTATAACAATATTATAATGGGAACTGAAGATGTAACATATACAGCCATTTATAGAAACAGAAATTCTTATAATCTAACAGTAGAAAATGGTTCAGGAGATGGAACATATAAAG
>ULWT01018699.1_pt1 | contig 39944 bp, 43 predicted proteins | sample 1960611 | NCBI WGS metagenome assembly ULWT01 (sample SAMEA4835819, study PRJEB28245) | human gut metagenome | biome: gut microbiome; material: fecal sample | place: Denmark | collected 2008
TGGCTATAGCAGAGATTACAATACATAACAAAGTTTAAAAGAAAATGATATTGAAGAAAGATTTATTGCAACTGTCGCTTGTAAGGCTGCTGTAAAGGCTAATTATGAGTATAATTGTCAAAAGGAAGGCAATTTTTAATTGATAATAATGAAATACAAAAAATATTTGTAAAAAGACTACACAAAATACAAAAAATATGTTACAATAAAAAAGAAATTTTTAGAAAAGATGGGTAAAACCAATATATATAGGCACAAGAACCTTAAAATACAGAAAAATTAAAGAGGAGGAAAAAATATGTCAGGACACAGCAAATGGCACAACATACAAGCCAAAAAAGGAAAAGCAGATGCAGCAAGAGGAAAAATATTCACAAAATTAGGAAGAGAACTATTAATAGCAACAAAAGAAGGTGGACCAGACCCAGCAGGAAACTCAAAATTAAAAGCAGTAATAGCAAAATGTAAAGCTGCAAACATGCCAAACGACACAATAAACAATGCAATCAAAAAAGCATCAACAAGTAATGAAAACTATGAAGAAATAGTATATGAAGGATATGGACCAAACGGAGTAGCAGTAATAGTAGAAGCATCAACAGACAACAAAAACAGAACAGCGGCAGATGTAAGACACGTATTTGATAAAGCAGGAGGAAACTTAGGAACAACAGGATGTGTATCTTATATGTTTAATAAAAAAGGAGTAATAGTAATAGAAAAAGCATCAACAGAAATGTCAGAAGACGACGTAATGATGTTAGCCTTAGATGCTGGAGCAGAAGACTTTGTAGCAGAAGATGAAGTATATGAAATAACAACAGACCCAGCAGATTTTGCACAAGTTAGTGAAAAACTAGAAGAAGCTGGATTAGAATTCTTAGAAGCAGAAGTTCAAATGGTTCCAACAACAACAGTTCAATTAGATGAAAAAGGCATAGAAAAAATGGAAAGATTAATAGAAAGACTAGAAGAACTTGATGATGTTGCAAACATATATCACAACTGGGAAGAATAGGGCGGAAAAAGGATGTCCTTTTCTTCCTTATTATTTTTTATACATATTTAGTTAGGAGTAATAATAAATGAATAAACAACCAGTAGAAAAAAATAAAGAATATATAGTAGATATAATAGACAATGGATTTGAAGGTGAAGGAATAGCAAAAATAGACAACTTCACTATTTTTATTAATGGAGCAATAAAAGGAGAAAAAGTAAAAATCTTAATAGTAAAAGTATTATCATCACATGCATTTGGAAAAATATTAGAAATAATAGAAAAATCAGATAAAAGACAAGAAGTAGATTGCAAAACTTATAAAAGATGTGGCGGATGCACAATGAGACATATAAAATACGAAGAAACATTAAAAATGAAACAAAATGCAGTCCAATCACTAGTAAATAAAACACTAAAAAATAAAATAGAGGTAAAAGAAACATTACGGAATGGAAAATCCATTTCATTACAGAAACAAAGCACAATATCCATTAGGACTAAATAAAGAAAATGAACCAGTAGTTGGAATATTTGCACAAAGAAGCCATGAAATAATACCTATGGAAAAATGCCTTATACAAAAACCAATATCAGAAGAAATAGCAAAGACAATACTTGAATTTATAAAACAAAATAAAATTTCTATATATAATGAAAAAACAGGAAAAGGATTATTTAGACACATTGTAATAAAAGTAGGAGCAAAAACAAATGAAATAATGTGCATATTAGTTATAAATGGAAATCAAATACCAAAAGAAACAGAACTTGTAGAAATGCTAACAAAAAAATATCCTAATATAAAAACAATTGTAAAAAACATAAATACAAAAAACACTAATGTTATATTAGGACTAGAAAATATCAATATATATGGAAGTGGCTATATTGAAGATAAACTTGGAGAATACAAATTCAAAATATCTCCACTTTCATTTTATCAAGTAAATCCTATTCAAGCAGAAAAATTATATAATATAGGAGTAGAATCAGCAAAAATAACGCCAAATGATACAGTATTTGACTTATATTGTGGAATTGGCACAATTTCTTTATTTATGGCAAAATATGCTAAGAAAGTTTATGGTGTTGAAATTGTAGAACAAGCTATTGAGAATGCAAAAGAAAATGCAATATTAAATAATATTAATAATGTTGATTTTATAGCTGGAGATACAGAAGTTGTCTTAGATGATTTGATTAATAATAAAAAGATTATTCCAGATGTTGTTATGGTTGATCCTCCAAGAAAAGGACTTGATAGTAGGTCTATTGATAATATTTTGAAGATTAAACCTGATAGAGTAGTGTATATTAGTTGCAATCCTGCTACTTTGGTTAGAGATTTGGCTAAATTTGAGGAGAATTATGTGATTGAGGAAATTAGACCGGTGGATATGTTTCCTTTTACGAAACATGTGGAGTGTGTAGCATTGCTACAACTAAAACAAAACATGTAATACTTGATTTTGATATGGTTTCAGAGATTATAACTTTTGAACAAAAAGGCAGATTTGGCAAAGAAAAACATCAAAATTTAGGTGTAAAAGTTAAAGTAATTGCTTAAGTGGTAAGTGGAAACACATAAATTAATTTTTAGAAAATTAAGCAAAGTGTTTGAAATACTAGGAAATATGAGAGTGTATCTACTGTGAACATAACAGGTATAACTTTTGTCGGTTTGTAGATATGAGGGAAAGTTAAGTGTTTCAAGTATTAAATGAAATTTATTAAAATGAGTTGTAGAGAATCTTTATTTAAGTAAGTGTCAGTAGATATGTGCTGATGCTTATTTTTTTATAGGACGAAAAATTCGAAAAATCCGTCTTATAAAAATTTATAGAACGAAAAAATTGAAATTTTCGTCCTATGGAATTTTATATCACGAAAAAGCTTAAAAATTCGTGTTATACATTTGCAAAATAATTTTAATCTCCAATAAAAATAATATCAAGAGTATATGAACTCACTTTGTTCGCTCTTGACATTATTTCTATTGGAGAGTTTGTGGTAATTAAGCAAATGTAAGGATAAATATGTTTGGAAATATTGGCGATTTAATTGTAAAATTAAGGAATTTATGATACATTATATACAGTAAATATTAGGAGAGTAAAATATGATAGATTATTATAAATGGTGTGTAGAATTACTTAATAATTGGAAACAGAAAAATGTAGAAAACATAGTTAATCTATTTGATGAAAAAGTAGAGTATTATGAAACACCTACAGAGAAAATAAATACTATAAAAGAAATTAGAAAAATGTGGGAAGATATAGAAGAACAAAACACAAGTGATATTGAGTTCAATATATTATGTGAAAATGATGAATGCTGTATAGTTAACTTTATTTTGAAAGATACAATATCATATGACATGATATATCAAATAAAATTAAATGAGAACAATAAATGTATATTTTTAAAACAATGGTATATGGAGGAATAAAAGTTAATGGAAAAAGAATTTAAAGATAGGATTAATTTAAACACCGACTTAAGTAGAATTTCAAGATTGATATGCAATGAGTATGAATTGGGAGAACATATTTCTGATACAATAATTACTGTAGGTTATGAAGATTTTAATTATATATTAGAAACAACAACAGGGAAATATTGTGTAAAAATATTTCATAAAGAAAGAACAGATAAAGATTGCAAAAATTATATTGATAGAATTGAATTAGCAGAAACAACTGATATAAACACACCAAAGTTGTACAAAACAAATAATAAAAGTGAATGTATAATTGAAGTTGATGGTGTGAAATATAGATTATGTTTGTTTGAGTACATAAATGGTAATAGTTTTTTTGATTTAGGAATTATTCCAAATGAAGATGAAATAAAAGAAATTATAAGGCAAATGGCAAATATACATAAACAGCAATTAAATTCAGAGTTCATATATGATAAATGGGCAATTGTAAATTTTATAGAAGAGTTTGAAGATAAAAAACAATATTTAAATGAAAGAGATTATAAAAAATTAAGTGAATTATTAATTCGTTTTAAAGATGTTGATATGAAAAAATTACCACATGCTTTTACACATGGAGATATAATAAACACTAACGTTATGAAAGATAATAACGGAAAATTATGGATAATAGATTTTGCAGTATCTAATTACTTGCCTAGAATTGTAGATTTGGCAGTGAGTTCTTGTAATTTATGTTTAAATCCAGAGAGTATTAAAGAAACAAGAAGTAAAACAAAGATGATTTTGAAAGAATATGAAAAATATAATAAATTGACTGATTATGAAAAAGAAGTATTTCCAATATTCTTTGACATTGCTAACGCAATGGGGATTTTGCAAATAAGTTATTTAATTAGTCAGGGGGAAGCATCTGAAGAAGATAAATTTTGGTATAATGAGAGTGAAAAAGGACTAGAATTTAGCGATAATAATTTCTGGAATGGAATATTTGAAGAAGATGAAATAGAAAGATAGGATTGATATTAACTATGTAAAGGCAGGGGTAAAGTATGAAAATGAATTGTGAATATTTTAATAACAATATAAAGATAAGAAAGTGTACTTCCAGTGATGTAGATTTAATATACAATATTCAAAATATTGTAATAGATAATTTTAAAGAAGAAGAAAAAGGATACTTTTTACCTTTCAAAAAAGAAACATATTTAAGAATAGTTAATGACCCTATAAATGATGGAGAAATATATGGAGCTTTTTTAGATGACAAAATGATTGCATGGATATTCTTATCAGTTTCAAACAGAATGAAAGAATTAAAACAAATGATTCCGAATTTAGAAGGAAGTTGTGCTGACATAGATGGTGTTATTGTATTACCAGAATATAGAGGTTATGGACTACAAAAAATATTAGTAAAACATCTTGAGAAGATGGCTAGAGAAAAAGAAATTGAAAATATTATTGCAGAAGTAACTTTCGGGAATGTTTATAGTTTAAGGAATTTAAATGATTTAGGATATGAAGAGCAGACTTGGTATCAAAAAGATGAAAATATTAAAAGATATATTTTGTTAAAAAAATTAGGAGAAGTCGAAAATGAATAATAATATTAAACCAATAATATTTGATTTGGATGATGTAAGAAGAAAAGCTGAAAAAGGTGATAAATTTGCATATTACATTTTAGGCAGAAGTTATGACAGTGAAGAAAATGGAGCAGAGCAAAGTTTTGAAAAGGCGATGTACTGGTATGAAAAAGGAAAAAAATTAGGAGATCCTCGTTGTGCTTATGGAGTTGGTGCTTGTTATTATTTTGGGGATGGAGTAGAACAAGATAAAGAGAAAGCAAAACAGATGCATATGGAGGCTTATGAACCACTATTAAAGCTTATAAATGAAGAACAAGAAAGCTCGAGAAGACAAGCATTTTCTAAATTTTGTTTAGGGGCTTACTACTATTTTGGATTTGGAAATGTTGAAAGAGATGAAAATAAAGCATTTGAATTAATACATGATTGTGCAATGCAAGGACATCTTCGAGCAATTTATGATTTAGGGGCAAATTTTTATTATAATGGAGTTGGAACAGAGAAAAATTTGAAACTATCTGAATATTATTTAAAGATGGCAGTAAATGCAGGATTGCCAAGAGCAAAAGCTAAATTTGAACAATACAGAGATACATATGAAAGTAAGATTGAAAAATAGTTAATTTAGGAGGTATAATAAATGGAAAATTATTTTATAATACATGGCTCATTTGGAAGCCCTTTTGGAAATTGGTTTAGTTGGTTACATGATTTTATAACAGAAGATGGCAAACAAGTATATGTACCAGATTTTCCAATAGGAGTAGGATATCAAAATTATGAAAATTGGAGTAAGTTATTAAAATATTATTTAGATTTAGGACTTATAAATGAAAGTACAACTATTATAGGACATAGTATTGCACCAATATTCATATCAAAATTTCTATTTGAAAATAAAGTGAAAGTTAAGAAGTTAATATTCGTATGTGGCTTTAATAATTATCTAGGAATAAATGAAGAATATGATAATGTTAATGAATCAATGTATTTTGATAACTTAGAAGATGTAAAGCAATATACTAATGAAATAATTTGTTTCTATTCAGATAATGATCCTTATGTAACATATGAAGTGGAAAAACACTTTGCAGATACAGTTGCAACTGAACAAATTTTAATACCAAATGGTGGACATATCAATAGTGAAAGTGGATATGATACATTTGAAGAAATTGTTAGTTATTTATAAGTTAATTGCCGTTTTCATTCGTAAATAATGCAAAATTTACGAGAGAAAGCGGCAAGGGAGATGAAAATTATGAAAGATTATATAAATGAGTTAATTGATATACATATTAACGGACAATTAGAATTATATGCATCAAATATAATACAAAAAGATAATTATAATATTTTATTAAGTGATTTAATAGATGACCAGTATTGGAATTTTGCGTATTCAAAAAATATTATAGATTTAAATCAAGTGTGGCGAAATATAAAATGCGATATGGAAAGACATAATAGACAACCAGTTATATACATAACATCAGATATGCATAATAAAGAACTTCAAGAAAAAATAAAGGATATCAACTTGAAGGTTCTGTATACTGATGTATGGATGACAATTGAAGATTTAAATAGTTTTAAAGAATATAAGAGTAAAATAAATTTTAAAATAAGTAGAGTTGATGAAAGTTTAAAAAGTAAATTTATTCAGGCTATAATGGATGGATTCGCAGGGGACAATCCAGATGATCCATATGAAAGTTTATCAGATGGATATAGAGTAGCTTTAGAAGAAAGTATGAAAAAAAGTAAAAGCAAATACAAAGTAATTAATTATGTTGGATTATATAATGAATATGCAATATCAACAGCAACAGTATTATATAAAGATAACAGAGCTATTATATACAATGTTACAACAAATAAAAATTATCAAAAACAAGGTGTATGTAAACAAACCATGTCAGAAATAATAAATGATTTAAGAAAGATTGGAATTGAAACAGTATGTGTATTAACAGAGCAAGGATTTTATACAGAACAAGTATATAAAAAGATGGGATTTAAAGAAGTTATGTTAGGTAAAGCATATATAGAAGAGTAGTATTTTAATAACAGATAATTGTAACAAAAAATATACAAAGGATTAAAGAAGAATAAAAAATATTAAAATATAGTAAAAGACGGAGAATGTTATGAGTGTAAATAATATTGAACTATTAAAAGAATATTATAAACGAGTTTGTGCACCTTTAATCTTTGTAAATGAATATGTTTTAGACAACTGTCGTAATGCGAAAGTTTATTTATATGATTTTAGAGAAGAAGAAGAGTTAAACAATTTTAAAAAGGTATTCCAAGAATATTTACCGTTTTATGTGAAAAATTTTGATAGAATATCAAGATATAAATTGAGTAATATTGATCAAGAAAAGAACTTACAGAAAACGGAATAAAAAGTATTTTAATGACAACAAAAATGAATGAAAAAATTGAAACAGGAAATATACCAAGAGTTTATAATTGGGACGAAGTATATGAACAGATAAGATTATTAGAGATTTAAAGAAAAAATCTATAGGACAAAAAATGTTCTATAGATTTTTTTCAACAAATACTATGAAAATACTAAAATATATGATATAAAATAACTGATAGAATAATTTTTTATGATAAATATTGTAAAATAGAAAGTTATTATAAAAAAAGGAGATGTAGTAAATATATGAAAATAGCAATTATTTCAGATATACATGGAAATTTAGAAGCACTAAAAGCTACACTTGAAGATATTAACAAAAAACATATTGATAAAATAATCTGTTTGGGAGATACAATAGCAAAAGGAATACATCCAAGCGAATGTATAAAACTAATAAAAGAAAAATGTGATATAGTAATTCAAGGAAATACAGATGAATATTTTGCAAAAAAACATAAAAATATAGAAAAACTACCTGAACAAGAACAAAAAAGAATAAAATGGAATCAATCCTTAATTACTGAAGAAGATAGAAATTATTTATTAAATTTGCCATTTTCTTATGAATTTTATATGAGCGGAAGCTTAGTTAGATTATTTCATGCAACAAATACAGCCAATAACAAAGTAGTTTTGAATATTAATGATATAGAAACAAAATACGAAATGTTTTTACCAAGTGAATATACAACATCTAATAAAGTTGCTGATATTATAATATATGGACATATTCATCATCCATATATGGATAAGATATACAATAAAACTTTAATAAATGTAGGAAGTGTAGGAAATTCATTTGATGTAATAAGAAGTGATAGAAAAGATAGTAATGTGCTAGAAACAACAAAAGCATATTATTTAATTATTGAAGGTGAATATGGAAGCAAAGAATATGATTCGGAGATTTCGTTTCAATTTGTAAAAGTTCCATATGATATAGAAAAAGAATTGGAAGATGAGTATAAAAATATAGAAAAAGAAAGTTATAGATGTGAACTAACAAAAGGAATGTATAGAGATATGACAAAAATTAATGAAGGTTATAGAAAATTAGGAATAGATGTAGATAAAATATAAAAAAGAAAATAGTATTTATAAAAAATTTAAAACTTTAAAATATATGGAGGAAAAAATGAGAGAACTTGCAATAGCAATACAAAATGGAAATGAGAAAGTAAATATTATTGAAACAATAAATTCAATAAAAAATGCAAAATTTAAAAATGTATTTGTTCAATGGTATGATAATGAAAATTGGGAATATAGCCAAGAAAATCAAGTTGAACTATGCAAAAAATTAGGATTTAATATTATATTTGCACATTTAGGATATCAAAATATCAATTCAATTTGGGAAGAAGGAAATGAAGGAGATAAACTAGTAGAAAGATATAAAAAAGATATTAAAGACTGTTATGAGAATGGAATACCAATGGTAGTAATGCACTTAACTAGTAAAAAAGAAGCACCTATGTATGGAAAGATTGGATTAAATAGAATCCAAAAAATCACAGAATATGCCAAAAAACTGAATATTAAGGTTGCATTTGAAAATACCAAAATTAAAGGCTATTTAGAGTATGTATTAGAAAATATAAAAGATGATAATGTAGGTATTTGTTTTGACGCAGGACACTACCATGTTCATTTTAATGATGAATTTAATTTTGAATTTTTTAAAGATAGAATTTTTGCTGTACATTTACATGATAATGATAAATCAGATGACTTACACTTATTACCGTTTGATGGAACAATGGATTGGAAATATGTAATGAATAAGTTGGAAGAATGTAATTATGATGGACCTATAACAATGGAACTATGTTATAGATATCAATATTTAAATATGACTCTTGACGATTTTCATAAAATGGCATATGAAAGAGGTATTGAGTTGGCAAAAATGATAAGTAAGGATATAAAATAGATAATATATGACATAACTGAAAGGAAAAAAATTATGAAAATAGGAATTGATTTAGACGGAGTAGTAATAGATAGTGAAACAACATTTAGAACATATGAAGAAATCTTTGATATAGATGTTCTAAAAGGAAATAATTTAATAAATAAAGAAGAACCAAAATTTCAAGCAAGATATAATTGGACAAGTGAACAAGAAAAAGAATTTATCGAAAAATATTTTTTGACAATATCAAAAGAAAGCAATTTAATGTCAGGATTTATAGCTATATACAATTTATTAAAAAAACAAGGACACGAATTTGTGGTTATTACTGCAAGAGGTGGTTTCATAAAAGAAATGAAAGATGATGCAATAAGAGTATTAGAGGAAAACAACATTAAATTTGATAAATACTATTGGAATGTTCAAGATAAATTAGAAATTTGTAAAAACGAAAAAGTAGACATTATGATTGATGATGATTGGAGAATTATAAAAAAATTAGCAGATAATGAAGTAAAAACATTATATTTTAGAGATACAAACTTGATGAAATTAGAAGAAAATGAGTACATTAAAGAAGTTAATAATTGGGGAGAAATTTATAGATATATAAGAAAAATAAATAAAAATGAAATGGAGTAGCAAATGAAAAAAATAAAAAACGAAAACCAAATACTTATATTGTTAGCACTTTTTAGTATATCAGTCGGACTATGGGGGAATTTTAGACAGCTATGGTTACAAGATAATAATTTCTCTGTTACAAATATAAGCAATATACTAAGTATAGGAACATTAATAAGTGTCATAATTATAGGTTTAATTGAAAAATACATAAAATTAGATAAATTAAAAAATACACTAGTGATAGTATTATTAATAAAATTTGTAAATATGTTTTGGTTATACTTTTTAAATCAAACAAATTCTGTAGAACTAATAAAACTATCAATAACAATAGATATAGTAACAGAATACATAATAATTACAAGTATATATCCATTAATAACTACAATTATAAAAACAGGAACAATTTATAGTAAAAGAAGGTTAACAGAATATTTATTTAGAGATGTTGGAATTTTATTTGGCGGAATGTTTATAGGAAAAAATATTGCTGGAATACTTATAAATTATAATGCATGTTTATTTATATCAAATATATTTTTAATGTTCTCATTATTAATATTACTTAATATAAAGGGGAAAAACTTTGAAAATGATAATGAAGAAATATCTTCAAAATATATTTTTAAAGATAAAATTTTAGTATTATATTTGATATATACACTTTTTGGAACAATTGCTATGTCAACAGCACTTGGATTAAAAATGCTAACACTAACAAATTATTTTAAATTTAGTGATAGTTTAGCAACAAATTATTTATTAATAATTGGTCTTTTAGCAGATATATTTGGCATTATAGCATTAAAATATTTAACACCAAAAAATGACAATTTAACAGTAGCAATAAAATTTGGAATAAGATTTTTAGGTTATGTGATAGCATTTATATCAAATAATATTACAATTACATTTTTGGCAATTACTTGGTCAATATTCATTTCAACTTCATACGAAAACATTTGTGATGCAGTATATATAAATAGATTAGAAAATAAATATCAATTAAGTTTTTCAAATATATGCCATATAATTAGATTTTTAGGTGAAGCAATAGGAGTATTTTTATGTGGTTTGATGTATGAAAAAGGATTAAGATTTATGGTGGGATTATCAGCTTTCTTTATGATATTCCAGATAAGTTTAGCTTATTATATGATATATTTAAGAAAAGGAGAGAACAAAAAATGAAAATAGGAATTGATATAGATGGAGTTTTAACTGACATAGAACAATGGCAGTTAGATTATGGAAGTAAATTTTATTATGAAAACTATGGTTTAGAAATAAAAAATTATAAAGGATATGAAACCAATGAAATATTTGATGTAGATATCAAATTAGATGATGAATTTTGGAATAAATATTTTAGAGAGTATTCAATTAATGTAGAGGCAAGAAAATTTGCAAATGAAGTAATTGATAAATTAAAAGAAGAAAATGAAATTTATATTATCACAGCAAGAGGTTCATTCTTATCTCATTCAGCAGATGTAATGACAATAGAAGAGAACAGAAATATTGTATTAAATTGGCTAAAGAAAAATGAAATTCATTATAATAAAATAATTTTTAGCCCTGAAGATAAATTAGATATATGCATGCAAAACAACATTGATTTAATGATTGAAGACAAGCCAAAAAATATAAATACTATATCTAGTAAAATACCTGTAATTTGTTATCATGCAAATTATAATGAGCAATGTAGTGGAAAAAATATTTATAGATGTTATAGTTGGTATGATATATATAGAAAAATAAAAGAAATATTTAAATAATTATTTGTAGTAATAAATATTGAAAGGTTTTAGATATGAAAAAATTATTAGTAAGTGATTATGATCAAACATTTTATATAAATGATGAAGATATAGAAAAAAATAAAATAGCAGTTAATGAATTTAGAAAAAAAGGAAATATATTTGTTATAGCAACAGGCAGAAGTTATGCTGATTTTATGAAAAAGAAAAATCAATATAATATCGAATATGATTATCTTATTATAAATCATGGTGCAACAATTTTAGACAAAAAAGAAAATATTATTTTTAATGAAAAAATTCCAAACGAAATTTTAGATAGTTTGAAATTTGATTTACATATCGAAAATTCAGAAAGAAATTTTTGTTGTAGTATACTAGAAAGTAGAGTTGATTTTGAATATAAAAATTTAACTAAAATTCATGTTAAATATAATGATTTAGAATATTCAAATAAAATTTTGAAAAAGTTAGAAGAAAAATATAATAGCTTTCTAAATTCATATTTAGTTAGTGGTAATTCAATAGAAATAATATCTAAAAACGCTAATAAATCTAAGGCAATAAAATTATTATCAAAAGAAATTGAAATTGTGCAAGAAGAAATTTATACAATAGGTGATAGTTATAGTGATTTTGAAATGGTAAAAGATTACAATGGCTATGCTATGAAAGAATCTGTTGATGGACTTAAAAATGTTGCTTTGGAAGAAATAGACAGTGTAAGCGATTTAATAAGAAAAATAGAAGGGTAACAATAATGGAAGAAAAAATGAAAATAAAATTGGAATCTAATATAATAATAGCAATAGATGCACTAAAAAAAATAATGACTATATTTTTAGGTCCTTTTTTAACAGCATATTTTATAAAAACATCTAATGAAAGTATGGTAGACTTGTCTATATATTATATATTCTCATATCTGTTACTAGGAGTAGGTACATTCATTGTAGCTAGTATAGTAAAAAATAAATTTAGAATAGGAATGCTTAGAGTAGGTGTAGTATTTAACTTTATTTATATAATGGCAATTGTCTTGTTAAGAGAAAAAGTCGTAGAAAATTTATGGCTTATTTCTATTTTGTATGGTATATCACAAAGTACATATTGGTTTCCATATAATCTATTTGTAATAAATAAGGTAGAAAATTCTGAAAGGACAAGTTATACAGTAAAAAGGAAGTTAATTGTATCTTCAATAGGAATTTTGTTTCCTATAATATTAGGAACAGCAATTACAATAACAAATTTCGAATTGACAGCAATTGTTATTTTAATAATTTCTGTAATACAAATAATTTTATCTTTTATGTTTACACCAGATAATAGTGTAAGCAAATTAAAAAAATACAACATGGTGGAAACTTGGAATAAAATTAAGAAAAATAAACAAATAAAGAAAATATTTTTAGTTGAATTTTTAATAGGATTTAGTGTGAGTGATGGAGCTTTAGGAACATTAATCACAATATTAATTTTTAATGCATTTAAAACAGATATGAATTTAGGCATTATAACATCAATCTCAACAATACTTTCAATGGGAGCTATCAAATTATATGAAAAAAACTTTAAAAATAAATCAGATAAAAAAATATTGATATTTTCAAGTATCATACCTGTAATATCAGTTCTAGCATTATTATTCAGCACAAATAACATAACAATTATAATTTATAATTTATGTTATGAAATATTTGTACATGGAATATTAGAACTTAATAGATCAATTCGTTTATTTAACATATCTGATAGCAGTATAATAAAAAATGAAGATCGAACTGAATTTTTTTCTATTAGAGAAGGCATTTTAAATTTTGGAAGAATATTAAGCTATTCAATTTTATTATTTGCAGGAATAAGTGGAAGTACAATGATGCTTAATATTGCTTTAATTGTTTTTACATTATCTATTTTGATTATGGGATTTGTATTAAAAGATATAGAAAAATTTGAAAAATAATAAATTGGAAAAAAGGAGAAAATATGGCAATTATAGAAGTAAAAAATTTAGTGAAAAAATATAAAATTATAGAAAAACAAGATGGACTAAAAGGTTATCTAAAAAATTTAATTAAACCCCAATACAAAGAATTTACAGCAGTAAATAATATAAATTTTAATATTAATGAAGGAGAATTAGTAGGTTACATAGGAGAAAATGGAGCAGGAAAATCAACAACAATAAAAATGCTCACAGGACTATTAACACCAACCTCTGGACAAGTTGTAGTAAACGGAATTGTACCAAATGAAAAAAGAATAGAAAACAACAAAAATATAGGTGCAGTTTTTGGACAAAAAACACAACTATGGTGGGACTTGCCTGTAATCGAATCTTTTAGACTAATTAAGAAAATGTATAAAATTCCAGAAAATGAATATAGGAAAAATTTAAAACAATTCACTGAATTATTACAGTTAGAAGATTTATTAGAAAAACAAGTGAAAAATTTAAGTTTGGGACAAAAAATGAGATGCGAAATTGCAGCAACATTTTTGCATAATCCCAAAATAGTATATTTAGATGAACCAACAATTGGATTGGATGTTTTAGTAAAAGAAAATATAAGAAAATTTATCAAAGATATAAATAAAGAAAAAAATACAACAGTAATACTTACAACACATGATTTAAAGGACATTGAAGATGTATGTGATAGAATAATATTATTAGATAAAGGTCAAATCATCTTTGATGGAGAAAAACAAAAATTTAAAGATACATATGGAAATAGTGTTTCAGCCGAAATCATTTTAAAAAACAAAAAAACAAGTATAACTGAAAAACTATATGATGAAGATTTTGAAATTGTAGAAGAAAACGAAAAAAATATAAAAATAAAATTTGACCATAATAGAATGACAATTGTAAAAATAGTAGAAATGATTTCAAAATATGGAGATATAGTAGATATTCATATGAAAGAAGCAGAATTAGAAGATATATTAAAAGAAATATATAGAGGAGTAAAAATATGTTAGAAACATGGTTAGCGTTAGCACGAGTACATTTTAAACAATATTCTATTTATAAATCAAATTTCTTTTTATGGACATTAAACAGAATAGTAGAAGTAGTTGTTTATGTTTTTATATGGCAAGCAATATATTATCAAACAGGAAATGCTGGTGGCTATAGCCTAGAATATATGGTTACATATTATATTTTAGTTATTTCAATAAAAGCAATAGCAACATGGGGAATAAACGAAGATATTGCAAAATCAATTAGAAAAGGTCAACTAAATAAAGAATTACTAAGTCCAATATCATATTTTAAATATTGTTTTGGATTATATATGGGAGAAATTGGATATGCAATTCCAATCTCAATAGCTACATTTGTAATATGCTCAATTTTTTGGAGTGTACAACTTCCAGTAAGTTTTATAAATTTTTTATTATTTATATTTGTAATAATACTTATACTTCCAATATCATTTTTTATACAAATGATAGTTGGAACAATTGGATTTTACACAAATTCAATATGGGGAATGCAAATTTTAAGACAATCAACTATATCAATTTTTTCTGGATTAATAGCACCACTTACATTATTTCCAGAATGGTTTCAAAAAATTGCAAATATACTTCCATTCAAAGAATTTATATATACTCCTATAAATATTTATTTAGGAAATATTTCTTTAAACGAAATAGGTTTTATAATATTAAAATTAATAGCATGGTCATTAATTTTATATGTAATATCAAAAGCGTTTTTTAATTATTCAGTAAAGAAAATAACAATAAATGGAGGATAAAATGAAAAAAGTATTTGACAATATTAAATTATACTTATCATTTTTTGTAGCATCTTTAAAAGAACTACTAATATATAGAATCGATTGTTTAACAGGTATAATTTCACAAATAGTCACTCAAGCAGTAGAAGTTATATTCATTTGGATTACATTTCAAAATACAGATAATTTAGCAGGCTGGAATTTTAAACAAGTCCTTTTATTATATGGAACAACATTAATATCAAATGGAATTTTAGACTTATGTTTTGACGCATTATATGATATAGGACCAAAATATATTAGAGATGGAGAATTTGATAAAATTTTGTTAAGACCAGTTCATCCGTTAATTTCAATAATTGGAAATTCAAAGGCTTTTACAGCAATTGGATATTTCGGATTAGGATTATTTATAACAATAAAAATGTTAATAGAGTTATCTATTCCAATAACATTTTTATTGATATTGAAGATAGTGGTATTTAGTATTATTGGAGCTACAATTATGGGAGCTATATTAACTATATTTAGTATTTCATCATTTTGGACATACAAGTCTAATGAAGTAATATGGACATTTTATGGAATGCATACATTTGCACAATATCCAATTGATATATATAATGCATTTATAAAAATACTAATAACAGTAATTTTACCATTTGCATTTGTTGCATATTATCCAACAATGAATTATTTAGGAATGGATAAATACATGATTTATTTATCTCCAGTTGTAATGATAATTTTATGGATAATAGCAATTAGAGTTTGGAATTGGGCATTAAATAAATATAGAAGTACAGGAACTTAAAAAATCTCCCTAAAAATATACTGTTAAAAATGTTGGAGGAAAAACTATGTTAGCAAACAAATTAAATTATGGAGATACCATTGGAGTAGTAGGAGTATCAAACAGTTTATTCTTAAATAATAAATATAACAACTTTATCAGAGCAAAGCAATTTTTTGAAAACAAAAATTTCAAAATAAAATTTGGAAAATATGTAGAAGAAGACTATTATGGCTCTTGCGGAACAAAAGAACAAAAAGCAGAAGATTTTATGAAAATGTTTCTTGATGATGAAGTAAAAGCAATTATATGTCTAGAAGGTGGACAAACATGCAATACATTTTTAGATTTGTTAGATTATGAAGAAATAAAAAAACACCCTAAAATTTTAGTAGGTTATAGTGATATAACAGTATTACTTCAAGCAATTTATGAAAAAACAGGATTAATCACATTTAGTGGACCAGATTTTATATCATTTGGAGAACCAAAAGCAGAAGAACAATATAAAATATTTGAAGATGCTTTTATAAATAAAAGACTAGACAAATTTAATAATGAAAATAAAAAAATTATAAGAAATGGAAATACATCAGGAAAAATTATTGGAACAAATTTAGGCTGTATGATGTATTTGCTTGGAACAGAATATTTGCCAAATATGAACGATAATATTTTATTTATCGAAAGTTATAAAACATCACCAAATGAATGTCAAAGAAGATTTGCACATTTAAAACAATATGGTATATTTGATAAAATAAATGGAGTTGTAATTGGTTATAATTATGCTTTACAAAAAGATGGAAATACATATCCTCAAATGGAAAATATATTACTTGAATATACAAAAGAATATAAATTTCCAATTATCAAATGTAATAGCTTTGGACATAAAATTGTTAATAGTATAATTCCAATTGGAGGAAATGTAAAAATAGAAAATGGTAAAGTAATGATAGAGGATGAATTTTTAAAATAATTTTTTAGTTAGAAATAAGGGAGGAAAAGTAAAAATGAAAGAAATTAACTTAGAAAAAATATATAATGAATGTATTAATTATAGTAACGAAATTAAAAATCCAATATTAAAAGAAGTTACTCAAAAGGCTTTTGCAGATTATAAAGAAAAATTACTAAATAAACCAGCAACACCGGGTTCTCATCATTTTTATAAAGGCGGATTATTATATCATATATATAGTGTTACAAGAAATTCTATTGAAATATGTAACTTATATTCAGATTTAGAAGTTGACAAAGATTTAGTTATTTTTGGAGCTTTACTTCATGATATAGGAAAATGTAACGATTTTAATGATTTTAGAGAAGAAAATTATGATTCTATAAATGGAAATAGTATGGCATTATTAGGGCATTCATATGAAGGAACTCATATTGTTGAGAATTATCTAAATGAATATGAAATAGATGAACAATTTAAAAATCAAGTTATTCATATGATAGGAAGCCATATGAATGAATATAGTGAGTGGGGTGCACTAGTTCTTCCAAAAATGTTAGAAGTAATTATAATAAATTATGCAGATAGTATGGATGCTTATTTTGAACCAGCACATGATATTATAAAAAATGCAAAAAAGGGTGAACTATATAAAGTTGGTAATGCTCCAAGACCTTACTATAAATCATTAAATGAATATTATAATAAGCAATAAATGCATATTTTAATGGAATTGGTGAGGGTGGGCACGTGCAAAGTGCAAAAATAAAAAAATGTGAAATTAGAGAATACGAATATAATAAATAAAAATAGGAGATAAAATTAAAAAATGAAAATATTAATAGGAACAAAAAATCCAGGAAAGATAGAAGGAGCAAAACAAGCCTTTGAAAAATATTTTGACAAAGTAGAAATAGAAGGAATATCAGTAGACTCAAATGTCGGAGACCAACCAGTAAATGAAGAAATACTTCAAGGAGCTAAAAACAGAGTAAAAAATTTAAAAAAATATGCTAAAAACAACAATATAGAAGCGGATTTTTATATATCAAGTGAAGCAGGAATAACTAACCTTTTGGGAGAATGGATAGATATAAATGCAGTAGTTGTAGAAGATGCAAAAGGATTTCAAAGTGTAGGAACAAGTCAAGGATTTCCTATTCCAGATAAATGCATAAATGAAATAAAAGAAACAGAACTTGGAAAAGTTATGGATAAAATATTTAATATAAAAGAATCTGGAAAAGGAAAAGGTGGAATAAGTTTCTTAACAAGAGATGAAATAACAAGAATAGATTTAACAAGAAATGCGTTTATAATGGCACTAACAAAACATATTAATGGAGAAATATGGAGATAAAAAATGGAAATATTAAATACAAGCAGTTCACAATGCAAAATTTTAATTCGTGATAATAAAAAATATGTAATAAGATATCCAAGAAAAATAGGACAAACAGTAGAATATTATCGTTCTACTCCAGAAACGGAAGTTATAAAAATATTACAAAATAATAAAATAAAATGTCCTAAAATACTATATAGTAATGAAAAATATTCAATACAAGAATATATTGAAGGACAATTATTAGCTGATAAATTCAAAGATCATAAGCCTGTTGAAAAACAAATAATTGACCAAATAGTAAATCAAATTTGTGCGTTAACATCTGTTGATGGAAGTGAATTATTAAAATATGCAAATTGGAATAACAATGGTAGTTTTTATAACTTTCAATGTCAAAATACAGAAAAGATTTTTATAGACTATTATAAAAAATTAGAAATAATATATAAAAAATTAGGTATTTCTTTAGACATAATAAAAGAATTATATAAATCAACATCTCAAATAAGTGATGAAAGAAAATTATCGGTAATACATGGAGATAGACATAAGAAAAATGCAATGGTATCTAAAAATGGAGAAATTACTTTTATAGATTGGGAGTTAGGATGTATAGGAGATTTAGCCTATGATATAGGATTTCATTTACATCAAATGGCTTATACAGAAGATGACGAAAGATATTTTTTAGATAAAATTGCTGAAAAATTTAATGGAGATAGTTTTAAATTATTACATGATGTAGAATTATATAGAAAATTTCTTTTAGCTAGGTCTACTTTATATCATGTTTATTGGACTGATTTGGAGTATCAAAAAGACAATAAAGAGGACAAAGAAAAACAACTAGGACATTTTATGAGAAGATATAATAAGTTAAGCAAATATAAAGATTTTAACTTAGAACCTAAGTCACAAGATGAATTAAATTCTATATTTGAAGAATATAGAAGAAGACAGGAAAATATAATGATAGATGAAAAATAATAAAGTTAGCTATAATTTTACAATATTTTCAAAAAGTATCGAAAATTAAATATTATATTCCCTTGAACTTGACATAAAAAAATGCTATAATATTAACTGTATTTAGTTTTCAAAACCAAAAAGTACAAAAACTTGGAGGTTTTAAACCTCCAAGAAAATTTAAGGAGGAAAAAATGAAACAAATAGTTTTCACAAGTTGTAATCAAAAAAAAGCAGAAGAAATGCAAAGAATGGCACCAGATAACATTAAAATAGTTTGCTTAAAAGACATACCAGAAGCAACAAATCTACCTCAAGCAGAGGAAACGGGAAAAACATTTTTGGAAAATGCAACAATAAAAGCAAAATATTGGGCAGAAAAATTAAAAATGCCAGTAATTGCTGAAGATTCTGGAATTGAAATAGATGCCTTAGAAGGTTATCCAGGTGTTTACACCAAACGTTGCCTAGAAAAACTTTGTCCAGGTTCAAATGTAAATGTAGACAAACCAAGTGAACTATATCCTATAATTTTAGACCTTATGGCAGAGAGTGAAAATAAAGATACTACTGCACATTGGGTTACTGCAATGGCTTTTATAGATAATGAAAGAACCATATATGTAGAAGAGAAATTAGATGGAGATATGTGTCAGTGTGCAGGTCAAAGAGAATTTGGATTTGACCAATATTTCAAAGCAAAAGGTTACGACAAAACACTTTCCGAACTTAGCCCAGAAGAAAAAGATAATATAGGACCAAGAAAGAAAGCTTTTGAAACCATATTAAAAGCAATTTAATATGATTAAACCAAAAATAAGACCAAAATATTATGAATTATTTTGGTCTTATTTTTCGCCTAAAAAAGTTGAAAAAAATATTATATATGATAAAATGTAAGTACTTATAAAATAAGGAGATAAAAAATTGGAAGAAAAAATAATAAAAAGAGAAAAAATATACAATCTATATTGGTATTTTGCATGTGAAAGGCAAAATATTTTTCTAAAAAAGAAAAATGGAGAACCAGCACCATGGACAAAAGATGAAATTTTGCAAGAATTTAAGTTTTGCAATAGCTATAGAGTAAATGATAGAGTAAGCCAATACTTATTAAAAAATGTGATTTATAATGGTAAAAAATATACAGATGCAGATATGATTTTTAGAATAATATTATTTAAATTATTTAATAAAGAATCAACATGGGAATTATTAGAAAATGAAATAGGAGATATAACTTTATCAAGTTTTTATTTTAATAAATATTCACAAATACTAGAAAAAGCAATAAATAATGGACAAAAAATTTATAATGACGCATATATAAGTTGTGCAAATAAAGCATTTGGTTATGATAGAAAACATGAAAATCATTTAGCCTTATTGGAAAAAATGTTTTTAAAAGACCATATTGATACAAAAATAATTAACAGTAAAAATATGGAAGAAGCATTTAATATAATAAAATCATATCCTCTTATTGGAAATTTTATGGCATATCAATTAATTACAGATATAAATTATAGTAATGTTGTAGATTTTAGTGAAATGGAATTTACGGTAGCAGGACCTGGGTCAGAAAGAGGAATAAAAAAATGTTTTATAAGCACAGGTGGGTTATCAAAAGAAGAGATTATAAAATATATGTGTAAAAATCAAGAAAAGGAATTTAAAAGATTGGGTTTAGATTTTAAACCAATAGGTAATAGACCTTTACAATTAATAGATTGTCAAAATATATTTTGTGAACTAGATAAATACTGTAGACAAGCGGTACCAGAATTAAAATCAAATCGTACAAAAATCAAAAAGAAATATGTTGCAAAAACTGATAAAATAGAATATATGTATCCACCAAAGTGGAATATAAAAGAAAGTTAGGAAAAATATGAAAAAATTAAAAATAAAGTGTAAAAAATTACTTATTGGTATAGGCAAAACCGTATCTAACGGATTTATCTTTTCCTATTTATATTATATGATAAGTATAATATAAATAGGAAAAGATAAAAAATTGTAACGAAAAATTAACAAAAAATTATTAAAAATTAAACATTAATAGCAACAGTTGAAAATCAGGTGAACCCTACCGATAAGTGAGAGCTGTAAAATCAAAGGTAAGAATTTAGATTTTTACCTTTTTTAAAATTTTTGATGAATTTATTAGATAGCATTTTACAAATAAAAAAACATATGATAAAATGAACAAAAAAACGAAAGAGAGGAACAAAAATGAAAGATCCAAGAATAGAAAAGTTAGCGCATAACCTATTAACATACTCAATAGATTTAAAAGAAAATGACAATCTATTGATAGAAGTATTAGGAGAAGAAGGAATGCCACTAGCAAAAGAATTAATGAGACAAGCAGAACAAATGAAAGCTAGACCATACTTCAACATAGTAAATTATGAATTACTAAGAATAATGTTAGAAAATGCAACAGAAGAACAAATCAAATTATATAGTAAACATGATACAGCAAGAATGAAAGACATGGACGCATATATAGGAATTAGAGCATCATCAAACACCTCAGAAATATCAAACATAGATAGCAAAATAATGGAAATGTACAATAAATATTATATGATACCAGTACACTTTGAAGAAAGAGTAAAAAGAACAAAATGGTGTATATTAAGATATCCAAATAACTCAATGGCACAAATGAGTAAAATGAATTTAGAAAATTTTGAAGATTTCTATTTTAATGTATGTAATTTAGATTATGCAAAAATGTCAAAAGCAATGGATAATTTAAAAGACTTAATGAATAAAACAGATAAAGTTCATATTGTAGGACCAGGAACAGATTTAACTTTCAGTATAAAAGGAATACCAGCAGAAAAATATATGGGAACATTCAATATTCCAGATGGAGAAGTAGCTACTGCACCAGTTAAAGACAGTGTAAATGGTTATATTACATATAATACAGAAACAACATATAATGGAGTTTTATTTAATAATATTAGATTTGAATTTGAAAATGGAAAAATAGTAAAAGCAACCTCAAATAACACAGAAATGCTAAACAAAATCTTGGATACAGATAAAGGAGCTCGTTATATAGGCGAATTTGCATTAGGTTTAAATCCTTATGTAGAAAAACCAATTGGAGACACATTATTTGATGAAAAAATAAAAGGAAGTTTCCACTTTACACCTGGAGAAGCTCTAGATGAAAGTGACAATGGAAATAGATCAAGTATACATTGGGACATTGTAAACATTCAAAGAAAAGAATACGGTGGCGGAGAAATGTATTTTGATGACGTTCTTGTTAGAAAAGATGGAATATTTGTATTACCAGAATTAGAAGCATTAAATCCAGAAAATTTAATGTAATAACAAAAAACGGAGGACAAAATGTCAGAAATAACAAAAAAAGCATTAGCAGAAACATTAAAAAAACTATTATCAAAAAATAAATTAAATAAAATAACAATAAAAGAAATAACAGAAGACTGTGGAGTAAATAGACAAACATTTTATTACCACTTTAAAGATATTTACGATTTACTAGAATGGATATATAAAAACGAAGTAATACAAGAAATAGAAGAAAAAACAACCTATGAAACTTGGCAACAAGGATTTTTATACATATTTGAATACATACTAAAAAACAAAGAATTTGTAAAAAATACATATTATTCTATAAGCAAAGATTTTTTATTAAATTTTATATATAAACAAACAGACAAGTTAATAATGGATGTTTTAGAAGAAAAAGCAGTTAATATGAAAGTTAATAAACAAGACGAAAAATTTATAGCAGATTTCTATAAATATGGATTAGTTGGACTAGTTCAAGATTGGATAGAACACGGAATGAAAGAAAATCCAAAAGATATAATAAATAAATTATCAAAAATAGTAGAAGGAAACTTTGAAAAAGCACTAGATAATTTCATAAACTAGACAAATATAGTCAAATGTATAAAATTTATACATTTGGCTATATTTGATTATTGAAAATAATTAAAACTTGTTTTTATAATTTAAAAAACTTAAGAGGAGGAATTATTATGTATTATAGTAATGGAAATTATGAAGCATTTGCACACCCAAGAAAACCAGAAGGAGTAGACGAAAAATCAGCATATTTAGTAGGTGCAGGGTTAGCATCACTTGCAGCAGCATGTTTTCTTGTTCGTGATGGACAAATGAAAGGTGAAAATATTCACATATTGGAAGAATCAAAAATATCAGGTGGAGCATGTGATGGTATAAAAGATGCACATAAAGGATTTATAATTCGTGGTGGTAGAGAAATGGAAAACCACTTTGAATGTTTATGGGATTTATTCCGTTCAATACCATCATTAGAAACAGAAGGAGCATCTGTACTCGATGAATATTATTGGCTAAATAAAAAAGACCCTAATTATTCATTAATGAGAGCAACAGTAAATAGAGGAGAGGATGCACATACAGATGGGAAATTTACATTATCAGATAAAGCAGCAATGGAGATTGTAAAATTATTTATGACAAAAGATGAAGATTTATATGATAAAAAAATAACAGATGTATTCACAGAAGAATTCTTCAAATCAAACTTTTGGCTATATTGGAGAACAATGTTTGCTTTTGAAGATTGGCATAGTGCCTTAGAAATGAAATTATATATTCAAAGATTTATACACCATATTGGAGGATTACCAGACTTCTCAGCACTTAAATTCACAAAATATAATCAATACGAATCATTAATATTACCAATGGTAAAATACTTAGAAGCACATGGAGTTCAATTCCAATATGATACAAAAGTAACAAATGTATTATTTGATATTGATGGAGAAAAGAAAATTGCAAAACAAATAGTTTGTATTCATGAAGGAAAAGAAGAAAATATACCATTAACAGTAAATGACTTAGTATTTGTTACAAATGGAAGTTGTACAGAAAAATCAATGTTAGGAGACCAAGATAATGCACCAGATTTAACAATACAAAATGGAGAAGGTGCTTGTTGGGAATTATGGAGAAAAATAGCATTACAAAACGAAGAATTTGGACATCCAGATAAATTCTGTTCAGATATTTCAAAAACAAATTGGGAATCTGCAACAGTTACAACACTAGATAGTAAAATACCACCATATATAGAAAAAATCTGTAAGAGAGATCCATTTAGTGGAAGAGTAGTAACAGGAGGAATTGTATCTGTAAAAGATTCAAATTGGCTAATGAGTTGGACAATAAATAGACAACCTCATTTTAAAGAACAACCAAAAGATCAATTAGTAATATGGGTATATGGTTTATTTACAAACAAACCAGGAAATTATATTAAAAAACCAATGAGAGAATGCACAGGTAAAGAAATAACAGAAGAATGGCTATATCATTTAGGAGTACCAGAAGACCAAATAGAAGAACTAGCAACAAATTCAGCAAGATGTGTACCTTGTATGATGCCATATATAACAGCATTCTTTATGCCTAGAAAAGCCGGAGATAGACCAAAAGTTGTTCCAAATGGTTGCAAAAACTTTGCATTTTTAGGTCAATTTGCAGATACAGTAAGAGATACAGTATTTACAACAGAATATTCTGTAAGAACAGCAATGGAAGCAGTTTATACATTATTAGATATAGACAGAGGAGTACCAGAAGTATTTGGTTCATGTTATGATATTCGTGTATTATTAGATGCAACATCAAAAATGATGGATGGAAAGAAAATAGAAGATGTAAAATTACCATTTGCAGCAAACTTAGCCTTGAAAAAAGGAATTAAAGAAGTAGAAGGAACTGTAATTGAAGACTTATTAAAAAGATATAATTTAATATAATTTAAAAGCAAGAAATTTGAAATAAATTTCTTGCTTTTTTTGTTTATTCAGTATAAAAAAACAAAAACAAATACAAAATAACAAAAATAGGAGGCAAAAAAATGGAAAAACAAAAATATAAAATTATATTTATCGACATAGACGGAACATTAGTAAATGATGAAAAACAAGTCTCACAAAGAACAATAAACACAATAAAAAAACTAAAAGAAAAGGGAATAATAACAGTATTAACATCAGGAAGACCATATGGAAGTATAGAAAAATACAGTATTCAATGTGATGCAATGCCATATTTAATAGGCTCAAATGGAGCAATAACAAGAAATATTGAAAAAGATGAAGACTTCTTTATAAAAAATCTTGAAAAACAAAAGGTATTAGAAATACTAAAAATAATAAGAAAAAACAATCTATACACCACAATTACCGTATCAGGAAATATAATAACAGATACACAAAAATATGGACTAATTCCAGAATATAGACCAGAAATAATAGAAACAGAAAGTTTAGAAAAATATATAGACAAAATAGAAAGACCAATAATAAAATTTAGCATTGTAGATGAAGAAAAAGAAAAGTTAGAAACCATTAGAAAAGAATTAATAGACAAATTTGATATAACAATGACTCCAGTAGATATAATGGGACTAACTCAAAAACAAAGAAAAGTAAAAAATGGTTATATCAGTAATCCATATATAACAGATATAATGGCGTTAAATACTACCAAAGGAGATGCAATAAGAAATCTAAGCAAATATTTAAAAATAGATTTATCACAAACAATAGCAATCGGAGATGGAACAAATGATATAGAAATGTTTGAAACAGTAGGCTATAAAATAGCAATGAAAAATGCAGTAAAAGAATTATATGAAAGAGCAGATATTATTACAACAACAAACAATAACGAAGGGGTTGCAGAAGCCTTAGAAAAAATATTTGAACTATAAGAAATGAATATTTATTATAAAATTGGAAATATTTAAAAAGAGATAAAAATTTAAACTTTTTCAAAAGAGGAGAAAAAGAAATGGTATATACAGTAACTTTTAATCCTGCCTTGGATTATATAATAAAAATAGAAAACTTTGAAATTGGAAAAATTAATAGAAGCAATCAAGAAATTATATTACCAGGAGGTAAAGGGATTAATGTTTCAATTGTTTTAAATTCTTTAGGCATAGAAACAACAACTTTAGGATTTATTGCAGGTTTTACAGGAAATAAAATTAAAGAAGAAATAGAAAAATACAATATAAAAACAGACTTTGTGAAATTAAAAAACTCAAATTCAAGAATTAATGTAAAAATAGCAAAAAACTCTAATACAGAAGAAACAGCTATTAATTGTACAGGACCAATAATAGATAAAGATAATGTAGAAATTTTATTTCAAAAATTAGAAAAAATAAAAAATGGAGATATATTGGTTTTATCAGGAAGTGTTTCAAAAGGAATTGAAAATAACATATATGAGGAAATTTGTGAAAAACTAAAAGAAAAAGAAATAAAAATTATAGTAGATGCAACAAAAGACTTGCTTTTAAACACTTTAAAATATAAGCCATTTTTAATAAAACCAAATAAAGAAGAATTAGAAGAAATCTTTAATACAAAAATTATAGACAAAGAACAAGCATTACAATATGCAGAACTTTTACAAGAAAAAGGAGCAAAAAATGTAATAGTTTCTATGGGAGGTCAAGGAGCAGTTTATATAGATGAAAATGGTTATACCTATAAGATGGATGCTTTAAGAAATCCAAATTCAAAAATAATAAATACAGTAGGAGCAGGAGACTCAATGGTGGCAGGTTTTATTGCTGGGTATGAATTATTTAAAAATCACGATAAAGCTTTTAGAATGGGAATGGCAGCAGGAGCAGCAACTGTAAATTCTGAATTTTTAGCAACCAAAGAAGAAATATACGAATTATTAAAATAGAGAGGAGTTAAATTATGAAAATTACAGATTTAATAAGTACCGCTTCTATAGATTTAAATGTAAAAGCAAAAAACAAAGAAGAACTCATAGAAAAAGCAGTTAAATTAATGACAAAAAACGGTAACATTAAAGATGAACAAAAATACTTAGAACTCGTAACACAAAGAGAAAAACAAAGTTCAACTGGAATTGGAGAAGAAATAGCAATTCCACATGGTAAAGGAGAATGTATAACAGCACCTGGAGTATCTGCAATGGTAATACCAGAAGGAGCAGACTTTGAATCCTTAGATGGAAAACCAGTAAAACTATTATTCTTAATAGCAGCACCAGATACCAAAGAAAATATACACCTAGAAGTATTAAGTAGATTATCAACTTTATTAATGGATGAAAACTTTAGAAAAAAACTAATAAATGCAAAAACAAAAGAAGAATTCATAGAAATAATAAATGAAGCAGAAAAAGAAAAAATAGAAGATGATAAACAAAAAGAAGAAAACGGAAATAAACAAACTTATGAACTTCTTGGAATTACAGGCTGTCCAACAGGAATAGCACATACGTATATGGCAGCAGAAAGTTTAGAACAAATGGGAAACGAACTAGGACATCCAATAAAAGTAGAGACACAAGGACAATCTGGAGCAAAAAATATATTAACAGATGAAGAAATAAAAAAAGCAAAAGCAATTATAATAGCAGCAGATATAAATATAGATTTATCAAGATTTGATGGTAAAAAAGTAATAAAAGCGAGAGTATCAGATGGAATTCATAAACCAAAAGAATTAATAGAGAAAGCAATAAATGAAAATTCAGAAATTCCAATATACCATCATAAAGAAAATGAAGAAAACGAATTCGAAGAAAAAGGAAACTTTGGTGGAAATATATATAAACACTTAATGAATGGTGTAACACATATGTTACCATTTGTAGTAGGTGGAGGAATTTTAATAGCAATAGCATTTTTATTGGATGATTACTCAATAGATCCATCAAACTTTGGAATGAATACACCAGTAGCAAGTTTCTTTAAAACTATTGGTGGAATGGCATTTGATTTTATGTTATTAATTCTTGCAGGTTATATTGCAATGAGTATAGGAGATAGACCAGGACTTGTAGTAGGGTTTGTTGGAGGAGCTATTGCAAAAGCTGGAACAACCTTTACCTCACTTAGTAATCCAGAAGAAGTATTAGTAAGTTCAGGATTTTTAGGAGCATTAATAGCAGGATTTTTAGGTGGATTTGTAATATTATTTTTGAAAAAAGTATTTTCATTTATGCCTAAAAGCTTAGAAGGAATTAGAACAATATTAATTTACCCAGTTGCTGGAATACTTTTAATAGGAATTATAATGTTATTAATAAATCCATTTGTATCAGCAATAAATACAGGACTAAACAATTTCTTATCATCAATGAGCGGAACAAATAAAATAATACTAGGAGCAATACTTGCTGGAATGATGTCAGTTGATTTAGGCGGACCAGTAAATAAAGCAGCATATACTTTTGGAACAGGAATGTTGGCAGAAGGACATTATGAAATTATGGCAGCAGTTATGATAGGTGGAATGGTTGCACCACTTGCAATAGCAATATTAGCAACATTTTTTCCTAAAAAAATTCCAAAAAAAGAAAGACAAGCAGGACTATTAAATTACGTAATGGGCTTATCATTTATATCAGAAGGTGCAATACCATTTGCTTCAGCAGACCCAATACGTGTAATACCAGCATGTGCTGTTGGCTCAGCAGTTTCAGGAGCATTATCAATGGCCTTTAACTGTACACTAATGGCACCACATGGAGGAATATTTGTAGTACCATTAATTGGAAATCCATGGGGGTATTTATTAGCCTTAGCAATAGGCTCTATAGTATCAGCAGGAATACTAGCTGGACTTAAAAAGAATGTATGGGAAAATTAGGCAAAAGAAAGGAGAAAAAAATCTATGGTAAAAGAAAAAGTGACACTAAATAATGAAACAGGGCTTCATGCAAGACCAGCAAGTGAACTTGCTAAGATTGCAATGAAATATAACTGTGAAATAAATCTAATAATAAATGACAAAAAAATCAATGCAAAATCTCCCCTTTCAATAATGTCAGCAGGAATAAAAGAAAATACAGAAATAGAAATAACTTGTGATGGAGAAAATGAAAACCAAGCATTAAAAGAAATTACAGAAGCATTTGAAAATAATTTTGGAGAATAAAAAGGAGATGAGAAAAGTGTTAAAAGGAAAAGGAGTTTCTAATGGAATAGGCTTTGGCAAAGTTGTATTACTAAAACCAGAAGATTTAAGAGTAGAAAAATCTAAGATAGACAATGTAGAAGAAGAAACAGAAAAATTCAATGAAGCTTTAAATTCAGTAATAAAAGACACAGAGAAAATAATAAAAAAATCTTCAGGAACAGAAAAAGACATAATGCAAGCATATTTAATGATTTTAAAAGATGAAACACTAACAGAACAAACTTTAAAAATAATCAAAGAAGAAAAATATAATTCAGCATATGCTACAGAAGTAGGCTTTAATTCAATAACACAAATATTTGAAAATATGGATGATACCTACTTAGCATCAAGAAGTTCAGATATATTAGATATGAAGAAAAAAATCATTGCAAAATTATTAAATAAAGAAGTAATAGACTTTTCTCATTTACCACGTAATACCATAATAGTAGCAAAAGAAATGACTACTTCAGATACTGCAAAATTAGATTTAAATAATATTGCAGGAATAGTAACAGAACTTGGAGGAACAAATTCACATGTATCAATAATGGCAAGAACTCATGAAATTCCTGCAATAGTAGGAATAAAACACGCAATACAAGTATTAAGAGAAAAAGACTTTATAGCAATAAATGGAACAACAGGAGAGATTTTTGTAAATCCAACAGAGGAAGAATGTGTTGAACTTGGAGAACTAAAAGAAAAACTAAAACAAGAAAAAGAAGAACTTGAAAAATACAAGAATAAAGAAACAAAAACAATAGATGGACACAAAGTAGAACTATTATCAAACATTGGAGTACCAGAAGATACAGAATTAGTGATTTCTAATACAGCAGAAGGAGTTGGATTATTTAGAAGCGAATTTCTATATATGAATTCAGAAAACTTTCCAACAGAAGAACAACAATTTATGGCATATAAAAAGATTGCACAAAAGTTACAAAATAAAAAAGTAGTAATAAGAACACTAGATATTGGAGGAGACAAGGATTTAAAATACATGGAATTACCCAAAGAACAAAATCCATTTTTGGGTTATAGAGCAATTAGAATTTGCTTAGATAACATATCACTATTTAAAACACAAATAAGAGCAATCTTAAGAGCAAGTGCATTTGGAAATTTATCAATAATGTTACCAATGGTATCTTCAATAGAAGAACTAAGAGAAGCGAAAGACATAATTGAAGATGTAAAAAAAGAATTAGAAAAACAAAATATTGCATTTAAAAAGGATATCAAAATAGGAATAATGGTAGAAATACCATCAACTGCAATAATGGCAGAAGAATTTGGAAAAGAGTGTGATTTCTTTAGCATTGGAACAAATGATTTAATTCAATATACAGTTGCAGTAGAACGTGGAAATGAAAAAATTGCTAATTTATATACAATGTATAATCCTGCAGTTATAAGGCTAATCAAATCAGCAATAAATGGAGCTCATAAAAACAAAATTAAGTGCGGAATGTGTGGCGAATCAGCTGGAGAGTTACTATATATTCCATTACTTATAGGACTTGGATTGGATGAGTTTTCTATGAATGCTAATAAGGTATTAAAAGCTAGAAAGCTGATATTGGATTTGAAATATTCTGAATGTAAAAAACTTGCAGAAGATATTTTGAAAATGCCTACTGCGGAGGAAATAAAAGAAAAATTGAAACAAATAAGAAAATTCTAATTTGTTTCAATTTTTTTTAATTTATTGACAATAAAATGACATTTAGATATAATTGAAATACATAATAAATTATGTGAATACAAAAGAATACTTGGAGGAAAATTTATGAAGAACAAAGGAATCACACTAATAGCGTTAGTTATTACAATTATAATTTTATTAATACTAGCAGGAATAAGTATACAAGCAATAATAAATAACAATTTAATACAAAATGCAACTACTGCAACAGAAATATATAATAAAGAGCAAGCAAAAGAAAAATTAATACAAACATTAAACTCACTAGCTATTAGCAAATATAGAGATAAAAATTATAATGATAAAGAATATATAGATAATCAAATAAAAAAAGATGGAATGAGTATAGACAGTGATGATATTGTAACAGTAAATAAATATAAATTTAAGATTGATAGAGAAAAATTAGAAATAATTGAAGAGGCGGGAAAAGAAGAACTTTCGGATTTTGAAAAATTACAATCATCATATGTACAAGATGGACTAGTATGCTGGTATGATGGAATATATAATACTGTATCAGGACATGATAAAAATGCAACTGTTTGGCAAGATTTAACTGGAAATAATAACAACGGAACTTTAAAAAATATAAATAATACAGATGATAGTGGATGGACAAGTAATTCATTAATATTAGATGGAATTGATGATTGGGTTCAGATGACACAAATTCCTGCCTCCGAAGATGGAATTACTGTAGAAATAGTTGCAAAAGTATTAGATGTATCTGAAGGGAGTCAAGAAAATTATATATGTAATTATGAAAGTGGTGGAATAGGAATATTAAAAAATTCAAATAAGGTACAAGGTGTTATACATACTGGAAAATATATTAATATTTATGATCAAAAAAATGTAAAAATATCTCAAATATATTCAATGTCAACAGGAATAGATTCTAAAAACAAAACAATCTATTTTTCTACTAACAGTAATATACAAAAAGAAGGTTTTAATGGTCAATATTCAGAACCACAAAATAATACTGTTTTTGTAATAGGAACAAATCCATCAGGTAATGAATCAATTTTAGATTCGAGTGAAGCAATGGCAAATATAGAAGTATATTCTATAAGAATTTATAATAGAAGTTTAACAGCAGATGAAATTAGTAAAAATTATGAAGAAGATAAAAGAAGATTTCAAATAGAAGATATAAAAGACAATCCATCAGCAAGTGAATTAGGCTATGTTTCAAATGGATTAATGTGTTTGTATGATGGAGAATATAATTCGGAATTTGGAAAAAGTAAAAAAACAAAGACTTGGTATGATTTATCAAAAAATAACAATAATGCTACTTTAAAAAATTTTGATTTTAATAAAACTAGTGGATGGACAGGAAATTCATTGTTACTAGATGGAAAAAATGATTGGGTATCAATGCAAAAAATATATAATAACAATATGACTGTAGAAATAGCATTAAAAATACTTAATGAAAAAGATGGAAAAAAATTATATGTGATTGACAATTATGAAAGTGGCGGAATGGGTATTGAAAAGAATACTTCAGGTTATATGCTTGGAGCTGTTAATGTGGATGGTAGTTATTACACAGCATTATCAAATAATAAAATCAATGATAATACAAAATATTCATTAACTCTTCAATATGATGGAAGTAATATATTATATAGAGAAAATGACATTAAGTATAATACTTATGCAGAAGGAAGGATAAAAGAACCAATAAATTCAACAAGATTTGCGTTAGGGGTAAATGCAAGTGGTGAGAATTATGATAATATGGAAAGTTCAGAAGCTTTTAATAATTTTGAAGTTTATTCGGTAAGAATTTATAATAGAGCATTAACAGATGAAGAAATTTCTCAAAATTACAATGTAGATAAAGAAAGATTTGGAATATAAAAATTAGAAAATAAAAGGCAAATTGAAATAGAAAATGTTTGGATTTATCCTTTTTTATATTGATTTTTAAATTTATAATTTTGTAATTAATCTTAAAACTTAATATAAGGAGAAAACTATGAAAAAAAACATAAGAAACAAAGGAATAACATTAATAGCGTTAGTTGTAACAATAATAATTTTATTAATATTAGCAGGAATAACAATAAGTGCATTAACTGATAATGGATTAATTTCTAATGCGATTAAAGCAAAAAAGAAAACAGAAAAAGCACAAACAAAAGGACAACTCGAAAATGTTTTGTTGGAGGCATCAATACAAAAGGCAACTAATGAAAAATATAATTCAGAAGATTTTTTAGATGAATTCATAAAAGAAAAAATAAAAAAATCTAAAATAGAAGAAGACAATGTAATAATTGATAAATACAGTTTCCTAATAGATAGAGAAGCCCTAAAAATAATAAGTGTAGAAGATTATCAAAAAGACACAAAAGAAAAAAATAGTTTAATTGCTGAAATTGAAAAAATCAAAAAAAGTAGTTATTCAACGATAGAAGTTACAGGAAAAGATGAACAAGGAACAGAAGAAAAAGTAAATTACAATTTACATACAATTGTATATAATCAAGATTTAGTATTAGACGGAATAAATAGTGTTGATGGTGCAACATTATCAGATAATATATATGAATTTGGAAATAAAGAAACTGATGTTGCAACAGATAGTGAAGATGCTAAAAATACAGTAGTATTAAAAGTAAATGGAAATCTAATAATAAATGAAGGTGTAACATTAACAGCCTGTAAAAGTGATGATGGATATGGTGGACCAAAAGGACTAATGATATATTGTACAGGAACAATAACTAACAATGGAACAATCAGTATGACAGCAAGAGGTGCAAGAGCAGAAGGAGAAAATGTCTATTTGTATGAAAACAATAATAATACCTTTGAATATATACCAGCACAAGGAGCAAAAGGCGGAGAAAGTTTAAGAAAAGGAAGAAATTCAGGTGGTAATGGAATTAATGGTTATGCTGGAAGCAAAAGACAAACCGGAGGAGGTGGCTCTGGAGCTGTATGGGCATCTGATGAGAATCCGATAGCAATTTCAGGAGCTGGAGGAACAGGAACATCTTATTCAGGAGGAGCTGGTGGCGGTGGCTGTAATCAGAATAGTGGCTTAACCATCCAGGCAGAAGATGGAAGTTCGACTGGTGGAAAAGGTGGTAATGGTAGAGGTTATAGAGCAAGTTCATCATGGGCTACTAGATTAGCAGGCGGTGGAGCTGGAAATCCAGGAGGAATCGGAGGACAAAACGGCTTTGGAAATGCACAAGATGGAACAGGAGAAAATGGAACAGGTGGATTATTAGTAATATATTCTAATAATGTAGACAATAAAGGAAAAATAGAATCAAATGGTTCAAAAGGAACTGTATATACTGATATTGGTGGAGGAAGCTCAGGAGGAGGCAGCATAAATATATTCTATAAAAACAATATAAGTTGTACAGGCTCATTAGAAGCTAAAGGCGGAGATATAGGAACTAATTCTTCTGGTAGCAAAAGTGGTTCAAATGGTGGAGATGGAACAATATCAATAGGTAGTGTGAAAAATGGAACATATTTATCAGATACAGGAGATTTTAAAATAAAAGAAAATTCACAAGAATTGATAAAAATTGCTAATGAAAGTGTAATTGGAAATAACGGAAATAAAGTTGAAAATAAATTAGAATACAATTTAGAAATAGAAGAAAAGCCAAATACTGCTCAAATAGTATGGGAAAGTTCTGATGAAAATATAGTTACTGTTGACCAGAATGGAAAAATAAAATATGTAAATCCAGGAACTGTTACAATAACGTGTACAGCTAAAACAAAAATAGGAATTGAATATACGGACTGTTGTGAAATAACAGCATATGATAGATTATATTTATATTATTACGGTAATATGTTTGAAAATATAACTGGGGGATATGAAAAGTGTGCTCGTTCAGGAAGGACTTTTTCAGCGTCTTTTAATGATTCGGATATTTATATAAATTGTAATGCTAATTATGGCGGAGGTGGAGTATATACAAAAAATGCTATAGACTTAACACCATATAAAAAATTGAAATCAATAGGAAAAGTTACTGGATGGACAACAAGTGGTTCAGCAGGAAGAATAATGGCAACAACAACTAACAAAACATGGGGCTCAGCTTATTATCCATCAGGATATAAAACATTTTCGTATACAGACAAAACAACAGAACAATTAACTTTAACTCATGATATTACAGAATTAAACACGTCATATTATATATGTAATGGATTTAATCAATCATATGGGAATATATATGAGATATGGTTAGAAAAATAATATACTGTTAGGAGAATTTAAATGAAGAAAATAAAATTATACAAATATGTTATTTTTGTAGTAATTTTGATTTTATTACTATGTACTTTTGCGGCAGTAGGAATAATCAGTACTGTACAAAACAAACAAACAGAAAAATTAAACAAAAAAGAATTGTTTTCTTATATAGTATATGACAATCAAGATGAAAAAAATATAAAAACATTAGTAACAATAAATAGTGAAAATGGAATAGAATATATCGAATGTTCTGATGGAGATAAAATATATGGAAATAATAAAAATAGTATTACAATTGATTATAAAGTAAAAAAGAATGAAAATAACATATTCAAAATAAAAGAAGTAGAAAAAGAAACAAAAGAAGAAAATATATTTGTAGATGATGAGTATATAGAGAAAAATGTTATTTCAAATAATGTTTATAATATAAGTTCAGATTATAAAATGTTAGAAGTAAAAAAGAATATAGCATTAGAAAATTTTAAATGCTATATAAAAATTGGAGAAAATGGTAAATGGGTTGAACATGAAGGAATGTTTGTAATATATGATTTTTATGTTACACAAAAACATTTAATAAATGAAGATAATTCTATTACTGTATATGAAAAAGTCTGTGATGATTATGAAAATGAAGTTATTATAAGTTCAAAATATAATATTAATGTTGATGCAAAAGAAATTTTAATTGGAAGTTATGTTAATTATCCTATAGAATATAATAACATTAATGGAACGACAATGACTGGTTGGAGAATTTTAAGTTTTAATGACGATGGAGATGGAAGTATTAATTTAGTAACAGCAGGGACACCATATTCTTTTTATACTTCACAAGATAATCCTAAAATTATGAGTATCTTAACTTCAGGATTCGCTGGGCAGTTTGGAAATAGTTTGTTAGATGAAACTTATTCTCAATCATTGCGTTCAGTTAAATATAGTGAGTTGATAGAAGGTCCAAATAATTTAATAGAAAATGGCTCTAATTATTTTATGTATGTAAATTCTTCATATTATCGTACAAGAAAACATGGTAATTGGAATGCAACTCATCATTATGCTGAATCGGCAGGTATTAGAGGTGTTGTAAAATTAAAAGCAAATGTAATGATTGATTTTAATAAAGATGGAACAATCGATTCTCCATATAATTTAATAATGATTTAAGAAGTATAAAAAAAGAACAAATTAAGAAAAAATTCAAATTTGTTCTTTTTTTAATACTTGTAAAAAAACACCAAGTATGATAAAATAACAAAAAACAAGAAAGGAAGAAAAAAATGTTCTTTTCAAAACCAGGAGAATACGAACCATGTGGCATATTTACATTAGGACATTTAAAACTAATAATCCTAACAGCAATATGTATAACAATGGCACTAAAAAACACAGTAACAAAAAGCAAAAACGAAATAAAAAATATAATAAAAAAATGTACAATAACAATGTGGATATTTGAGGCAATAATAATAACCTTTAAATTATGTACTGGAGATATAAGAAATGTAAATAACTATGTACCACTATATTATTGTAGTTTATTACTATATGCAGGACTACTAAGCTCATTTGGAAAAAACAAACTAGAAAGAATGGGAAATGTCTTTTTAGCAACAGGTGGAATAGTAGGAGGAGTAGTATTTATGATACTTCCAACTACATCATTACCATCATATCCAATGTTTCATTTAGTAAGCATTCATAGTTATATATTCCATGGAGTAATGGTATATTTAGGATTACTTATAAATTTAACACATTACATAGAAGTAGAAAAAAATGATATTAAATATTATGCAAGTTTAGTTGGATGTGTATGTATATTAGCATTTATAGTAAACAACATATTTGATAGTAACTTAATGTTTATATCAAAAAATTTTCCAGGAACACCAATAGAAATAATATATAAATATACAGAAAAATTATTTACACTAGTAATGTCAGTAGGACAAATGACATTACCATTTTACTGTGTATATGAAGTAATAAAAATACGCAAAGATGCAAAAAGAAAGGAAATGTTATGCCAGTATCAATAACAGAAATAAAAAATAGACTACCAAAAGAATTTATGGAAAATCTATACGAAATGTTTACACCAGGAATGGTAGACAATATTTTGAAAGGTATTATTGAAAAAAGATATACAACTTTAAGGGTAAATACATTAAAATATAATGCTCAAGAATTAATGAGATATTTTAAAGAGCAAAATATAAAATTCGAAAGAGTATTATGGTACCCAGATGCATTTGTAATAAAAAATGCAAATGAAAAAGATATACAAAAATTAGATATTTATCAAAAAGGTTATATTTATATACAAAGCTTACCAAGTATGGTACCACCACTTGTTTTAGCTCCAAAAGAAAATGAAAATATATTAGATTTAACAGCAGCGCCAGGAAGTAAAACAACTCAAATAGTATCATTAATGAATGGAAAAGGACATGTTTTAGCAAATGAGTTGGACAAGATGAGGTGTGAAAAATTAAAATATAATGTAAAAATGCAAGGTGCTGATATAGTAGAGGTTGTAAATGGACGTGGAGAAAAAATAGGATCACAATACAAAGAACAATTTGATAGAGTTTTATTAGATACACCATGTAGCGGGGAAGGTAGATTTACAGCATATGATGTGCAAAGCTACAGAGTTTGGTCACCTAAAAAAGTTAATGAATTGACTAAAATGCAGAAAAAACTATTTCAAAGTGCTTATGATGCATTGAAACCAAATGGAATACTAGTATATTCAACTTGTACATTAAATAAAGAAGAGAATGAATATATTTTGGACTGGGCATTAAAAAACTTCAACTTAAAAATGGTTGATATGGATATAAATATAAAAAATGCAATGCCAGGAATTAATGATGGACTAGAAAAAGATATAAAGAAATCAATAAGAATATTACCATCAAAAGATATGGAAGGCTTTTTCGTATCTAAATTTATTAAGAAATAATGTGAGGAAAAAATGAAGAACAACGAAAAAATGAATATAAACATAATATTGTATATAACAGCAATAGGAATAATATTTAGTACAATATTTTTTATATATAATGCAGCTCAGACTAAATATATTGAAAGTGTAGGAGCTGAACAAGATGAAACAGAAGAAGTACAAACTAATGAAGAAGTAGAAATAGCTAAAGTAGAAACTCAAGAGGTTTCATCAAGAAAAAGTATGAATGATAGACAGAGTACAGAAACGCAAACAGAAAATAATCAAACAGAACAAATTGAGGCAACTAACCAAGAACAAAATCAAGAACTAGAAAATGTTGAACCAGAAAAAATATATACACAAATAAAAGATGTAAAAATATCAAAAGATATGGATTTAACAGTAAGTACAAATCTATCAAAAGAAGATTTTAAAACAGTAATATCAGGAGTAAAGCAAGACACAAGTAAATTTTTTTATAATAATTCGGACTTAATATATGACTTATGCCAAAAATATGAATTAAATGAAATATTTTTCTGTGGTCTAATATCAGCAGAATCTGGATGGAACATAGCAGATAACCATCGTAGAACACATAATTACATAAGTTTAATGTCAAAAGGAAATTTAATAAAATATAATTCAGTTGAAGAAGGATTAGAAGTAGCAGCAAAAACCTTACATAATAAATATCTAACCAAAGGTGGAGTTTTCTACTATGGAAAAACATTATCAGCAGTAAAAACAAAATTCTGTCCCGCTTCAAGTACATGGGTTAATTTAGTATATGGAAGAATGAAACAAATTATAAAATAACACAAGAAAAAGGAGAAAACAATGACATATGAATTCGAAGTACCAGGCAAGATAACAGGAAAAGGAAGACCAAGGGTAAATTCATATACTGGAATAGTATATACACCAACAAAAACAAAAGACTACGAAACTTTAGTAGAACAATATTTTTTATTAAAATACCCACGTTTTAAAGAAATTGTTGGAAGAGCAAAAGTAACTATTACAGCATATTTTGAAGTTCCTAAAAGTACAAAAAAGAGTGACAAAGAAAATATGTTGAACAATACAATAAGTCCAACAAAAAAACCTGATATAGATAATATAGTAAAAATAGTTTTAGATGCAATGAATGAACTTGCATTTAAAGATGATACTCAAATAACAAAATTAGAAGTTGAAAAAATTTATGGAATAGAAGAAAAATTACAGATAAAGATAGAAGAATACTAGGAAAAACCTAGTATTTTTTGTATTAGCAAATATACCTAAATCTCATATAATGTAAGCTGAATACAATTACTCAAAAATAAGATTTGTTCATATAGAAAATGTAAGAAAATGGTAATATTAGACAAGAATATCGTATA
>ULWT01005434.1_pt1 | contig 38967 bp, 21 predicted proteins | sample 1960611 | NCBI WGS metagenome assembly ULWT01 (sample SAMEA4835819, study PRJEB28245) | human gut metagenome | biome: gut microbiome; material: fecal sample | place: Denmark | collected 2008
TAGTTTATAGACCGTAAACATTTATAGGTTGATGTCAAGTAAAAAACAGCAGTAATGCTAATAACAGCACTAATGCCAGTCTCAGTTATTGTAATTCGAATAATACAGTCAGTAATTCGAATGCTAATTATGGTTCACTTAAAATTTCTTTTTGTTTTGACATGACCTTGGCTCTTGCCAAAAAACAAATAATAAAATCAGCGGTGTTAGTAGTTTCGACGAACGCTCCTCTTATCACAATTTTAATGAAAAGAGTTTCTAATATATTTGAAGGTATCATAAATTATAATAACATCTTGTATGCAGATGAAAAAGCTCGTAAAGGGAAATTACATTCATATGGTGTTAAACATCATGATAGAAATCGTGAACGTAATCTTCATAAGCTACAGGATGCCTTAACAAATTTAACTTACAAAACTTCAGAATATAGTTTATTCACAATTCATGAACCAAAAGAAAGATTAATATATAGATTACCATACTTTCCAGATCGTATAGCTCATCATACACTTATGAACTATTTAGAGCCTATATGGGAGAAGATATTTATTGCACATACTTATGCTTGTAGAAAGAATAAAGGTATTCACAAAGCAGCACAAGATATAAAGAAAGTACTGAGGAAAGATGTAGTTAATACTCAATATTGTTTAAAATTAAATATTAAGAAATTCTATCCTTCTATAGACCATGAGATTCTTAAGTCTATAGTAAGAAGAAAAATAAAAGATACTAAAGTATTAAAATTATTAGACGAAATAATTGATTCAGCACCAGGAGTACCTATTGGTAATTACTTATCACAGTACTTTGCTAATCTATATCTAGCTTACTTTGATCATTGGATTAAAGAATGTAAGAAAATAAAATACTATTTCAGATATGCTGATGATATAGTAATCTTTAGTAAAGATAAAGAGAGTTTACACATTTTAATCAAAGATATAATAGAATATTTAAATATCAATTTAAAATTAACAGTAAAGAGTAACTATCAAGTATTTCCTTTAGATTCAAGAGGATTAGGCTTTGTAGGATATAAATTCTATCATACTCATACATTACTTAGGAAAAGTATCAAACATAGGATGTGTAAATGTTTGTCTAGGTTATACAATAAGACGTATAGTAATTCATATGCTAGACGTAAAGTATGTTCTTACTTCGGTTGGTTGAAGTTTTGTAATTCTATCAATTTTTGTAAAAAGTTAGTATTAAGGGTTTGTAAGAAATATAATCTAACAACACCTGAAATATTTGCACCTAAGAAAGATATTATATCAAATGTCTTAGATAAGAAATTAAAGTTTATAGGTTATAAAATCTATAATAAGTATTTTAAATTATATGTAATTACTAATAAACTAATTAGTATTACATCTAAAAGTAGATTATTATTAAGTTTAATGAGAGATATTATAAGTACTTATATAATTATAATATTTCATAAAAGATATAATGCATATGAAATCTTGCTATAGTGAACGTCCTGAAATGATTCAAAAGTTAGATGATAATTCTTACGCTTTTAATTATAATATTGAAGAAGTAAAGAAGGACGATAATACATATTATGAATGTGAACAAGTAATTATTAATGAATCTAATATCAATGATGATTCCATTATTCGTGACGTATTACTTAATAATTGGGATGTGAATCAGCAATTGAAAATGGTTAATGATTACTTTGCATATAAATTGGGTCTCAATAAAGATGAAATCTGTAAAACTAGATATGAGAATTTCTTAGAGTTTAGATCTAAACTTAAAACAAGTGTAACTAAAAGTATAATCTAATGGAACTCAGATTAGATAGAATATTTCGCACTAATGAATATACTATTGGGGAGTTATATGTAGATGGTGCGTATATATCGGATACACTTGAAGATCCAGTAAGACCATTACCTGAAGTATGTCCTAATACACCTAAAGGAATTGCATGTAAATGCAAGGAAAAGGTGTATGGGAATACTGCTGTACCTGCTGGTACGTATGAGGTGAAATTAAGCTATTCTAACCGTTTTAAGCGTATTATGCCTGAGATACTTAATGTACCTCACTTCTTAGGTATACGTATTCATACGGGCAATTCTAGCGCCAAAGATTCCAGTGGATGTATACTAGTAGGTACTTGGGATGGGATGAAAGAAGATTGGATATCTAATTCTACTGTAGCTTATAACAAGCTTATACCCCTACTTCAGAAGGCGATGGATAATAAAGAACAAATAACAATAACAATAAATAACTTATAAGTATGAAGAAACATTATGAAACACATGTAGAAGATACAGATAAGCTTATAAGTCTTGGTATGAGCAATACAGGAAATTAATGGAAGAACAAGCTCAACGTAAATATGGTCTTTATACCCCTACTTCAGAAGGTAAAGTATATGATGAAAATTGGAATGAATACAATATTGTGCCTGGCAATATATCATCAAATTATACAATGGTAAATTTAGGCTTTGATGGAAGTAATCAATTTGCTGAGTCGGCAACTAAATTAGCTGGAATTTATAGTAGTGCTTTATCCAAAGACGACTGTATCAAAGCATACAACTATTTACAAACCCTAAAATCAAAGTAATATGAAATTTATAATAATACCAAAAGAATTATTTGATTCTATTCCAGAAGAAGCAAAAAAACAACTAGGAATAGATAATCCAAGGATGAACATAGATGAAACCGAAGTATTACTTCATATTGAGCATTATGATGTTTTATTTCCGCCTATGATGACTTTGGAAGAAGATGATAATAGTGATATCGTTTATCCGTTTCCAACATACGATGCAACATCAACAGAATTCAATAGTTTAATCACTTCTGATGAATGGAGTACAAATACTAAAGACTATGACATTTAATTCATTAAATACAATAATTGATGATATTTTGCTCATTGTACGTGATAATAATATCAGTGAATCTGAGAACTTATCACGTATACAAATAGAGCAGTGGATACATCAATATAGAGCATATTTAATTAAACAGGATCTAGATAAGGGTAGAGATATAAATCCAGAGTATATACAAACTATTGGACCTTTACACATATCCAAAGTAAGTAGATGTGGAGTACCTAATGGTTTTAATTATATTTCTGATGAAGAGTTACCTAAATTCATAGATTTACACTTTGGTTCTGGTTTAGTTGCTGTGAAAGATATGTATGGCAACTTAATACAGGTTGGGACAGAAACAAAAGCTAAATATCAGACTAGCAGAAAATATACATGTAATGATTATATTGCTTATATAAAGAATAATCACTTATACCTAAGTGGTCCTGGTTTTTTAGAATATGTAGAAATAGATGGTATATTAGAAGATCCTACAAAAGCTGAAGATTGTTATGATTACGATTCAGCTTATCCAATGCCTGCTGACAAAATACCTACATTAAAGAATTTAATCTTTAGCAAAGAGTTAAATTTTATGTTATCAGTACCTACTGACACCACGAATAATAGTACTAACGACGTTAATAATGAACTAAATGCAAGAAACTAAATCTTATACTGGCAAAGACTTCTATAAATCTTATATTGATTATGTTGGTGATAACCCATTATACCAAGTAGAATATAGAGTGTTTAGAGATATAATCAATGATTATTTTAAATACTTAAGAGATGAATTAATAGAGAATGGTAAAGAGATAAAATTGCCATGTAGACTAGGTACCTTAAGTATAGTAAAACATAAACCAAAAGAATATAGTGGTAGGAGTCTCAGGATAGATTATGCAGAAACAAAGAAAGTAGGTAAAATAGTTTATCATTTGAATGAAATAACCAATGGATATAAATTTAGATTTTATTGGAATAAACACAACATGTTAGTTAAAAATAAAACCAAGTATCAACTGGTTATGACAAGAGCCAATAAACGCAGGCTGGCGTATATATTAAAGAATAGAATTAGAGATTATGTGGAGCTTTAATACAAAATGGTCTGATTTTCCAACTACTAGTGGCGTGTATGCAATAGTAAATACTTTAAATGGAAAGAAATATGTAGGTAGTACTAAATGTTTTAAAGAACGTTTTGCTGAACACAGATCACAATTACGCAAAGGTAATCACAAAAACGTTCATTTACAAAATTCATATAATAAATATGGAGAAAAGTATTTTAAATTTATGGTATTAGAAGAATGTGAAAAGATTCAAGATACTTTAAATTTTGTGGAACAAAAATGGATAGATTCTGATGGTGACTACAATATTTGTCCAATAGCAAATAGAAGAACATATACTAAAATGCCAGAATGGTTAAAAAATAAATTGAAAAAAATTAATACTGGTAGAATATGTACAGAACAAACAAGGAAAAGAATATCTAACGCTTTAAAAGGTCGTAAACCATCCAAACAACATTTAGAAAATCAGTCTAAAGGTAGAAAAGGAAAAGGAACAAAAGCTGTAGATCAATATGATTTAAATGGAAATTATATAAGAACTTTTCCGTCACTTACAGAAGCTGGAAAATATGTTCGTGGTTCATATGTTTGCATAAATTTGTGTTGTAAAGGCAAAATACATTCCGCATACAATTTCTTATGGAAATACAATAAAGATACAAGAAATATTTTTAATGTTGTTAAACCTTTAGATGATACTAGAAACAAAAGAATAGTATACCAAATAGATAAGTGTACCAATGCTATAATTAACGAATTTCCATCAATAAAAGAAGCCGCAATAGCTATGGGTAATTTATCTAATCGTTCTACTATAAATCGTTGTTGCTTAGGCTCTAATAAAACAGCATTTGGATTTAAATGGAAATATAAAAATGATAACAAAATTAACATCAGTTAAAACTGCAATAGCTAAAGTAATAGCAGACCTGGGATTGCAAGAAGATGATATTCTAATATCAGATATGGTAGAATGGGTAGGGGAAGCTATGGAAAAAATTGGTGCAGTACAGCAATTTGAGCGAGTTGTATCTGGTGTGAATGGTGCACCAATTATAAAGATTGATTGTCACCAAGCTCAATTACCTTGTAATCTTCATAAATTACATCAAGTAGCATACTCTTTTAATTGTGATGGACCTTGGTTTCCTATGAGGAAAGCCACAGGTTCATTTGCTGCTTGGGGTTGTGAAGACTGCAAGAAATGCTGTGATAAACCCGAAATGCTAGTTAAAGATGAAGTATTAGTAGATTTAGTAGTAGACTTATACGGTAATATAGATAAAACAGAAGCATTAGAAATGTTAAATACCAATGAGAATATGAAGACTATCTTACGTAATCTTATAAATACTCATACTGTTAATATTGACTATATTAGAGGTAATACTAGCGTTAATCCTAACTGGGATTTACAATACAGTATTAAACCTGGTTACATTATGACGAATGTTCCTTGTGGTTATTTAAAGCTGTCTTACAGTGCTATTATTACTGATGAAGATGGCTATCCTATGGTACCAGATAATATCTCTTACTTGGAAGCAATATATTGGTATATTACTCAGAAGATTGCTTTTCAGAAATATATAAGAGGAGAATGGAACGAACGTATGTATGCAAATATGAGAAACTCCTGGAACTACTACTGTAAACAGGCATATGCAGAAGCAATGCTTCCTAATGAAGATGAGATGGAGTCTATTAAACATACATGGAATAAGATCTATCCAGAGTACAATGATCACAGCTCCTTCTATAGTCATACTGGTTCAATACAACACATTTATAATGCTAATAGATAATGAATGCACAAAGACAAACAAATACTTTCCAGAAAGGAATGAACTGTGATCTAGACTATTCAGTTATAGATTCAGGACAATATCAGTGGGCAGAAAATATACGTATTATTGCTAATGATAATAGTTCTACTGGAGTAATGCAGAATATTGAAGGCGTTCGTAAGCTCAATCCTACATTGACATTGAATGGTGAAATAATAGTCCATACAAATACAATTAGGGATTGGGCAATTGTGTTTACTAAGAAAGGTAGTAACTTCAATATATATAGATACGATTTTGGTGCATCTGAAACTGAACCTATAGTGACTACAGTAGCGTCCAATGTAGCATTGGATATTCCTATTATAGATGGTCATTATGCTGTTAGTAGTGTTTGTAAATGGGAATCTGATGATCTAGTTAAGATATACTGGTGTGATGGGGTACATCAGATTAGAGTATTAAATGTAGCCACAACTCATCCTAATCTTAATGTAGACTCTTTAAATATATCACCAAAGAGTCAATTACCACCTTTATTCTTTAAAGGTTTAGGTACAGGTGGATTGAAAGCCGGTAAGTATCAATATTGCTATCAACTATTTAATCCCAGAACATCTGAAACGTCTATATCTGTTTTATCTCCAATTATTACAGTATCTAGAAGTTTAGAAAATACTAACAGCCAAGATATATATGGTAGTTCTAAAGAAGAAACTACTAATAGGTCCATTAAACTACAGACTACTGTTGATACTAACTCTTTTAGTAGAGCTAGAATAATCTCTCTATATTACTCTAGTAATACTGCAGAACCCGTTATTACAGTGATAGATGAAATAAGTATTTCAAATAATACTTTAGTTTATGAAGATAAAGGTGGTTCAGTTATTGATGAGCTTACTCTAGAAGAATTCAATGGTTTAAGTACTTATATATTTACTCCCAAAGTAATAGAATCTAAAGATAACATGTTATTTGCTGCTAATATCACTGAACAGACTTGGGATATTAGTGATGATGAATTTGATGCTAGAGCATACAGATGCAATAAGAATGGTCAAATATTATTAACTTCTACATCTGGACAGGATTCTATAACATTTTCTACTTCAGAAATAAGTACTAAAGATATACCAACTAATCACGACTGTATTTGTCCTGCAAATTATGATGATAATAGTCAGTATTTATATGCTCCAGATGCTACAGGTAAATATGTATATGGTGGTATAGGTAAAAATATTTCATATAGGTTTATAAAAACCAATCTAATTGAAAGTGATGCACCTACATCTAGGACAGGTTATGCTGAAGATTCTTTCTCATTAAACTCTAAAGCACGTTCTACATCTACTCTAGACTTATACAATATTGAGGAAGATGGTTCTTGGTCAGATGCAGGTTCTTTGCAATTTGCTGATGCTACTGCTAAGATATTAAACTATAGTAATAGTGAAGTAGAATCAATGGTAAGAAGCTACATGAGAGATGAAATATATCGCTTTGCTATTGTATTCTATAATGAAGAGAATGTAGCATCTTCAGCTCATTGGATTGCTGATATTAGAATGCCTAAAGCTAGTGCACCTGGTTATAACATCTTTACTTCAGGTATGCGAGTAGATATTGGTGGTAATACCACTAATAGCCTAGAAGTAGTTACACACCCGTTAGGTGTGCAATTCACGGTTAATATACCAAGCGATTTAATCCAAAGTAAGAAGATTACTGGTTATGAGATTGTAAGATGTGAAAGAACTATTTCAGATAGAACAATATTGATGCAAGGAGCTGTTAGTTGTGTTTGTAATTATGATAATACAAATCAATTAACTGCTTTTCCATATCTTACTTATTCTACTTCTCATGGGATGGTATCACAAAATAATAAATATGCACATGCTTTTGACTTTAGTAGTCAGAATGCTAATGAATATTTCTTATTTATATCACCAGAAATATGTGTTAATAGGACAAATGCATCTGAAGTAACAGGAAGAGCTACAGAGATTAAAGGTATATACAGACTAAAATCTTCAATATCTCCTGATGAATCTATGGGTAATGGTACTCCTGCTAATGATAAGGTTGTACCCAACGGTGATAAAGTCAAGGTATTAGTTGGGGCAAAAGCTTCAAAACATGATTTAAAGAATGTAACCTCAAACACTTCTACTAGTTGGGCTAAGAATAGTGGTTGGGCTTATACTTCAGTTACAGCTATAGGTGATTCTATAAAACAATCTACTGCAAATAATGCAATTTATATGGGTGCAGAATCATGGTATGATGCCACTTTAGCTAAGTATTACAATAAAGTTACTACAGGGGGATATAATTCAGCATCAATTCAAGACATTACAATTGCTACTAATACAGATCCCTTTGACTTAGATGACGATGCATGGAGAACTAAAGCTACCAATGTAGGTAGTATGGTATACTATAACTGGGTATACGGAGATACATCTAAGGCTAGTGATTATGATGATAATAATGTTAGGAAGGTTGGACCTCATGGGGTATGTGCAATATTCCAGAGTACAGATATGACTTCTCGTAATACTATGGTTGGTGAAGTACCAGAATTAGCTGCTGGACCTGAAAGTGCTAATACAATCCTCATTGCTAATTTAAAACAGTCTGTAACACCTTATGGTGGTAATAGTTATGCTACAAGACAGAACTCTGTATACATAAGTACTGGGTCTTATGTCAATGCAAAAGATAATAGTAATACTAAAGTAAATGTATTCGGTGGTGATACGTACGTTGGTGTATTAGATTATGCTAATTGTATGTTTGCATATCATAACGCTAGTGATAACTATGAACAACCAGATAATGAAAGAATTAGAGCATATAATGGTGCTTATATACCATTAGAGTCTTCTATTAATCTTTCATTGAGAACTGATACTGTAGGTACAGCTAAAACCTATGAATCTGGTACAGGCTATGCAAACCATTTTGTAGAGAATGATATTGTACAAGTAGGTTCTATATATGTTCAGAATACGCCATTATATGCTTATAATGATGCTTATTCTGCTCAACCTAGAGCTAAAAACTATGTTAGTAAATCAATCTATAGTATAGATAATTTACATACAGATACTAGGGTAATGAACTCAGAACCTAAAACTAACTTGGAAGTAACTGATTCATGGACTAAATTTAGAGTTGCTAATTACTTGGATGTTGATACCAGATTTGGTTCTATAAATAATTTAAAGTTATTTAAGAATAACTTGTTGTTCTGGCAAACTGACGCTTTTGGCACACTTGCTGTAAATGAACGTTCTCTTATCCAAGATAATAATGCAGGTGCGCTTACGTTAGGTACAGGAGGTGTATTAACTAGGTTTGATTACTTTACTACTAAGAATGGTTCTAAAGAGAATCAATTAAGAACTGCAACACAATCAGATAGTACAGTATATTGGTATGATGCCGATAGAAATGAAATATGTGGTTTTGATAATCAATTACGTACTGTATCTAAATTAAAAGGTGTACAATCTTATTTACACGATAATAAGGATATAATTACAAATGATCCTATATCTGTATATGATAAAAAATATAATGAAGTTCTTCTTACTCTAGAAGATAAGACTTTAGTATTTAATGAACAAGTTGGAGCTTTTACTTCATTTTATACTTATAGACCTGATTGGTATGCTGAATTTACAGATAAATTAATGATATACAAGAATTTGGCTGTATATAAGTATAATTCAGGTAACGAATTAGATATGTTTACTGGCAAAGATAAAATATCTTATGTTAGATTTATAGTAAATGATAAGTACCCTCAAACTAAAACATTTGATAACGTTGAATATGGCGGTGACTTTACTTACGACACTAACTTTGATAACATCTACTTTGAAACTAAAAGACAAACTAGTTTTACTCTTACTCAGGATGATGTAGATTATAGAGAAGATACTTATAAATTCTGTATCCCTCGCAGTAGTAGAGAATTAAATGAAGCGGAAGAATTAGTAAACAAATCTTATAGAGATAGAATGAAAGGGAAATATTTAATCTGTCATTACAAATATGATTGCAATGGTGGTAATACATTTAAAGTTCCTTATATTAGTACAGCATACAGATATTCATTGATATAATATGAAAAAGAAAATAAATAAAAAGAAAGTTCCAGCTTACGCTTTTGGTATAGATCAAGGTTTAGAGATTGCTTCTATATTGGGAGCTGGTTTACAAGGCTTTACAGAAGAAGGATCTGGTGCAGATATTGCTGGCAGTACTCTAGGGGGCGCTGCCAAAGGTGCTTCTGTAGGCTCTGCTATCCTTCCCGGTATTGGTACAGCTATAGGTGGAGCTGTAGGTGGTGTTGGAAACCTTGTATCAAGTATCTTTAGAAAGAATGCAATTAATAAGCAAAAACGTATTAAAGCAAATGCTAAAGAAGTAGCAATGGGGAAAGGTAATGCAGCCACACTTGAACAAGAATATTGGAATGATAACTCTTTAGCTTACACTTTTGAAAATGGTGGTATATTACCAGATTTAGCTTATGTGGATAATAATGAAGTAATAAGAGATGACTTTGGTAATATTGCACAGGTACCTAATAGTAAACCAGGTACAGACAATCATTTGATAGATGCTTCTAATCTTGAATCTGTTTTATCTGATAGAATTAAGAGACCTGGTACAAATAGAACATTTGCACAAGAAGGTGAAAAACTTACTAAAATGACGAAAAAGAGTAAAGGTAATGACATATTTGCTAAGAATACTGATATGTTAAATAAAAGAAATGCAAATGCAATGTATGAACAATTACTTACAGAGCAAGAAGCAGTTAAAGCCAAGAAAGGTATTAAGCCTAAAGTAAAGGGAATACCAGCATATGCAGATGGTAAAGGTGATTGGACTAGACGATTAGGCAAATCTATTGCTAATTTCTTAACTTCTCCAGTACAAGGTACAGCAGTTAATAGTGCTCTTACAAATGCTTTTAATAACACAGGTAATAAAGCTGGTTTAGGCGCAACTAAGAACTCTAATTGGGATGCTCCAGTAATGAATTACTTGAACGGGATTAATTGGACAGAAAACCTTGTACCTAAATCTGGTCCAGCACCTGGTAGAACTTATGTATATAATAATGATCCAGTAGATAATAGTGTTGATGCTATTACTGGTGAAACAATTCCTGTAGGTGTAAATGAACCTATATACGATTTGCCTGAAGTACCATTTCCTGATGCAGCACCTATAACAAAGGTTAAATCTGTTAGGAAACATACTCCAGCAAGCAAGCCTGCTAAAGCTACTAACTCTCTTAATCAAGCTCCTTTACTGGATATTGAAGAATTTAATCCATCTTTAGCATCTGATCCTATTTATGCTCCATTGTTAAATATTGAAGAATTTAATCCTACATTAACACCAGATGAAATTAAAACACCTAGTAAGTCTTCAACTAACTTTGACAGTCTGTCTGGTTTATCTCCTATATTATATAATTGGATTCAGAGTAGACGTAGACCTGAAGTAGAAGATCAGGTTATTAATCCTTATACTGGGGCTATTAATAGAGCAATGGCTAGTCGTAAACTTAATATAGAACCCACTCTTGCAGCTAATAGAAGATCTAGAGCAATCGCTCGTAATAACATGGCTAGACTCAATCCTAACACTGGTATGAATTTAGCATATGGTAATCAATTAGCTACTGGGGAATATGCTCAGAATACTTCAGTATATGCCAATAGAGATAATGCTAATAATCAATACTTAGGTGAATACGCAAATATGATGAACAATTTAGGTCAGCAATATGTACAGAACACTGTACTTACTAATGACTTAAATGCCCGTAATAGAGCTGCTGCAAGAAACTTTGGTGCTACTGCTGCTGGTCAGTTAGGTCAATGGTCTCAGACTAAAGAAAAGATGCGTAATGAAGCTGCTAGAGATGCTATGATATACCCTTATTTGAGAAATTTCTTAGCATACGGTAATCCTGGTGAACTGATAGCAGATATGGATAATATGTATTACAATAATAGAAAGGGTAAAAAGAATGGTTAATAGATATGATAATCCAGCACAAGCTCAATTTATAGATACCTATGCTCCACTACCTTTCCAACAACTGTATACACTCGGTAAGGATGCAAATGCTAGAGTAGATAAAGCTATTTCAGACTTATCTGGAGCATTAGATAAATGGTCTGATTTTAGATCTCCTTCTTTAAAGGATATGCAAACTTGGTATGATGAAACACTCGGTAAAGCTAAACCAATTATTGATAAACTATCTCAGAATATTGATTTACTTAAGACTCCAGAAGGTAGAGCTCAGATTAATTCTATCATCAATAATGTAGATAGACTTAAATTATCTACTTTACTACAGAGTAAAGAAGGAATGGAGCAAAGAATGAAGTTTAATCAACAGTTAGCTGCTGCTGGTAAATACAATGAGATGTGGCATGGTGTAGACTTTGCAAACTATGATAGTACAAAAGGTATTTTCAACGATATAGCTCCTTTAGCATATAAAGATATTAGAGAATTAGCAGATCCTTATTATGCTAAATTACAGAAGGGTTTTTTATATACAGATGGTAATTACGATTATTTCGGTAATACACGCGGTGATATTGAGAAAGTAGCAGATGCTCACTTGAATGATATAGTGAACACTCCAGAAGCGCAAAAGCATATGGAAGTTTATAAAAGGAATACTGGAGCAAGTGATGCTGAAGCAATTCAATGGTTAAGAAATTCTATTGTAGAATCTAATATTGATAGAACTATTAGACCTACTAGAGAAGTTAATCCTTTTTCTTTACTTTCTGCTAGAGCTGCTGCTACAAAGAAAGCATCTGGAGAAGAGACTATGCCAGTTCAATTCTCTACTAAACTTGCTTCTACACTGCTAAGTAAACCAAATGATGTTAAATTGGAAGACGGTACTGTTTTAAAATACGATTCTCAATTTGAGAAAGCTCAGAAGATGTTTGCACCAGGAAGTAAATGGCAAAAAACTTATATAGATAGAGTAGCAGAGAACGGTCAACAGTTACCATTAAACCGCAATAATGCAGCTAAGGCGATGTGGGAAGAACTATCTATGGATATAGGTTCTCAAGCTGACTTTATTAACGACGCTGAACTTGATAAGAGTTCAGTAGTAAAAGGTATTAATGGTAGTCCTATTTACTCTGGTAATAACATATTTGGTATGATGACACAAGAACAGTATGTTAATGCTAAGATGGGTGTACCTGTTAATAGTGCTAACTGGAGTCCAGCTAGAGCTAGATTTGAACAAGACCTTATCAATAATAACATACCTAATATGGGTATTAATCCTACTAGCAGAGTATTGCTTGAGAATGGTCTTCCTGGTAATGAATCATATACTCAGGAATATAAAGCATACATACCAGTAGATTATTTCTTAAACAATAAAGATATCTATAAAGACTATTTTGATACTGGTTTCTTTGGGGACGATACATCTGAAGAAATTATAAAAAATGAAGACTTCCAAAAGTTTGTAAATAGTCTAAATGGTAAGATACCTAACTATAATGGTAGAATTGCTGATATTAAGAGTGTGAGAATTGCAGATGATGGTACATTTGCACCTGGTCACGAAACTCAATATAATGGAGTATACATTGAAATACCTGTTATGAAAGGTGTACTCAATAATGAACAAACAAGAGAAAGAGCAAATCTTGAAGAGTTCCAATATAGCAAATTAGGTTCTAAAGGTAATATAAATTATAGACAAAGTAATGAAGATTTGATCTATGGAGAAAACTAAAAACAACAGTGGTGTTCCATTGGCAATAGAGCTTCGTAAGAAGAATTATGAAGATTATTTAGGGGCTTCTAACGGTACCGTAAACCCTGAAGTGGGTGGTACTGTTAGTCCCCATGAAATACTTAGGGATCTTGCTAGTTATCAGCAAGATTCTTATAAACCAGCTCTAGATACCGATGACACGTTAGACGAATCTCGTAATAATCTTAGTACATACGATTTAATAACTAATTCTGTGGCAGCTTCTTTACGTGCTATGAATGAAGCACAGTTAGCTAATACTCAAGGTATACTTAGACGTGAAGTATTACCACAGATGGATAGAATTAAATCGAACATTAATTTGTTTGAAACTTATAATGGTTTAGTGAGTCAAAGAAATAACTTGCTAAACCATTTAGCAGTTTCACAAGATGAAGCTGAGATATCACAGATTCAGAATGAATTGAGCAATATAGATAGTAACTTGTATAGTACAAGAGAAGCGTTAATGTCTTTAGGTGTATCTCCTGATATGAGCAATATTTCTGATATCAGAGAAAAGCAAGAAGCAGACTTAAAGTCCTATCAGAATAAAGCTAATGAACTCTATGCAGATATTGAAACAGATGAAGCTGATATTGAAAGATATAAAGTAGATTCTAGATTTGAACAAGCTATGAGTGAGAATCAAGAGTTTAAGTGGACAGAGCCAAGTAAATGGATATATACTGTACCACAAGCTGTAGGTTCTTCTTCATCTGCATGGTTATGGCAAGTAGCTCCATATGCTTCTACCGCTCTTAGATCTGTCTTCAAAAAGGCAATCTCTAAAGCAGCTATAGGTGCAGCTTCAGGTGCTATAGCAGGTAGTGTTGTACCTGGTGCTGGTACTGCTGCTGGTGGTACCGTTGGTGGTGTAGCTGCTGGTACAGTAGGTGCTATATCTGCTGCTTTAGATGTAGCTAATGCTGGTATGTTACTTTATTCTAACTATAAACAAGCTGAAAATGAAGCCAATGCTAATGTTGCAGATGATTATAGAGATAGAGTGACTCAGTTAATTACCAGTACAGGTTTAACTATTTCTAATATTGCAGATGAAGCCCGTGCAAACGGTTTAGATGAAAAATATGCAAGGTTATCTGATGATAAGATATTTGAAAAGATATTAGATGGTCAAATTGAATCTACCAATCCCATTCTAGCAGAAGCTCAGATACAAGCAAGACAAGGTTTGGATAGAGACTTTGCTCAGAATATGTCTATTACTTATGCATCTAACTTAGCTAGTGATGTCATCATGTTACCGTACTTTGGTAAAATTGCCGATGGCTGGCTAGGTAAGACTATAAAGAAAGGTGCTTTATTATCAGACCCTATTGAAGCAATAGGTGATAAAGCTGCTGATGCTGCTAAAAAGACTTTATCTAAGTATGTATTAGGTAGAAATGCTATAGATAAAGCAACTAGAAGTTGGGCTAGTAGAGCTGCTAAAGCTGCTTATATAGGTGGTGATTTAGCAGTGCGTAATCTTGCTACTTCTTTTAATGAAGCATTAGAAGAAGGTGCACAATATACTACTGGTGCAGCTTACAAAAGAGGGGATTTTGATGATAGTGATTTGAACTTAGAAGGTTTAGCTTCATCTCTATTTGGCGCTTATAAAGAAAAAGGTAGAACTCTTGTAAATATACTCGGCAGTCCTTTTGGCTATCAAGACGCTTTATATGAAAATGACAGTGAATACTGGAATAATGTAAAGCTTGGTGCAGCTGCTAGTCTTTTATCCCCTATGCAAGTAGGCGTAAATGCTAGAGGAGCATATTCCTTATATAAGGAAACTAAAGGGATGGATAAAGTAAATGAGCTTGCTGTAGGTGAGATTAATACTAAGGAAGATATGTCTAAAGCAGTTACTTACGCTAGTGGTAAGTTTAAAGGTGTTGAATCCGAAGTAGTTAATGCATGGGCTAATCTGGCTGAAGGACCTACAGAGAATCTACCAGAAGGTTTTACAAGTGATGATGCTTTAGAAGAAGCACAGTTTGCATCTCGTGTATTTACTGTAGCTAAATCTGATAGAATGAAAGATCTAGCTGAAAATTTAGGTATCGAACAGAATACTGAAGAGTTTGGTAATCTAGTAGGTTTATATATGCAAGCTGAGAAAGATTTTAAGGCTTCATTAGAAGACCTTACAGATAAGAATCAGCAACTTACTAATAGAGCGCAAGCACTTAATTCAAATGCAGCACTATCTACTCAGATGGAGAAAGCTGTAGATAATGCATTTAATACGATTAATGATAATGCTCAATCTACAGATCAAATCGTATCTAAAGATGAGATTAGAGAACTATTTAAGTTACAAGAACAACAGAGAGTGTTAGATAATATGCTCAATGAGGTTAATAATGCTACAGAAATAGTTAAATCAACATCTAACCCTACTGAATTACGAGGTAACGAGTATACTCTAGCTAAACTAGAAGATATGCGTTACAGACTCCAAGCAAGAAAGAAATCTTTAGATAAAGCAATGCCATCCTGGTATAAGAACTATACTGGTGATAAGACATTATTAAACAATCAAGTAGCATCTGTTGGCGCTTTTAATGAAGTTACTGAATATGAGAATGCTATAGAAGATAGATTATTTTCAGAGATTAATGCTGAAAGGAATCAAGAAATCTACAATGCCTTTAATGGTATTGAAAATGGTGCTAAAATAACCCCTACAGAAGCTTCTCAACGTGCTGATATCATTACTGAGGCTAAGGAAAAGAAAACGCCTAAAAAGCGTAGAAACCTTAAATTAAAAGCTTTACGCAATATTCATAATGCTCAAGGTGAAAAGCTTATTGATGAAATGCTTGAGCTTTATCAAACTAAAAAAGAGCAAAGTAAAGAAATGATGGAAGGGACTACTGGCGTTACTGAACAACAGACTGTTAACAAACCTGTAGTACCATCTAAACCTGTTACAGTACCCACTGGTACAGTTACAGAACAACCTGCTCCTACTGTAGAACAGGTTAAACCTGCTACTCCTACTAAACCTATCAAACCTGTTAAACCAAGTAAACCTAGAAGAACTATAAGTGCTAATGAGCTGGATGAAGCAGATGCAGCTTTAATAGCTGCTGCAGAAGGTCAAGATATAGGTTTAGGTACACCTGCTATTCAACCTACTGCTACTGCTGCTCCTTCTTCTGTAGATACAACAGATACAGAAAAGGAAAAACCTATAGTAAATAACGACATATTAAGTTCTGATGAAGATCCTTTTGCAGGTGGTTTTGGTGATCCTACAGGCGAAGGTGTATTTGACGAAAGAGGTGGTGAAGCAGTAGAATCATCTAAACCCAGTAAAGCAGCTAAAGCTAAACAAGATGCTCAGGATGCTAAAGCTAAATTTAATAAGTCTGTTCAAGATTTCTTTGATTTACTTGATGACAATAGTGTAGGTTTTGCCTTTGACCCCGCTGCAAATGCTGAGAAACAAGCAAAGATATTTGTTGCTTTCTTAAAATTATTAGGTAATGCATTTAATTTAGGTGCATATAAGTTTAAAGAAGTAGCCCTGAATATGTATGAGGCTATTGGTAATAATAGAGAAAAGTTAACTACTCACTTCGATTCTATTAAAGGTGCTTATACTACTGCCTATTATCAGATGCCAGAGGAAGATAGAGCTAGAATGAGTTCTCCTCAAGAAGTTGCTGCTATTACTGTGGATGATTTATTTGATACACCTGTAAGTGATCTTACAGAAAGTCAAGTAGAAGAAGCAGCTAAAGCTGGTGTATTACCAACTCCACAAGCTCCTGCAACTATTCCAGCAGATGCTATTACTGATAATGAGTTAAAGGACTTTTCAGAAGATAGCAGATTAGGTATCCTCAATACCTTCCATTATAAACATGACGCTCAATTAAGCGAAACAATAACTTTTGCAAATGGTAATAGAGTAACATTCTCACTTAATACAGAATTACCAGAGTTATTCCGTACTAGGTTAAGTGATTTGTCATTTGAATATTCTGTAGCGCCGTTTATACACTATAAGACTAACAGTACTAAAGTAAAATGGAATAATCCAGCTACATATGATTGGGCTAGGGTAGGTATGATAATCACAGATAGCAAAACTGGTAAGAAATACTGGTTAGCTATGCGTAGTCCTAATAACCTTAGAGTAGGAGACACTAGTGAAGAGTATAATACTTTAATAAATGATCTTAGGGCTGCACGTGCTGATATTATATCTAGATTTGTTGTGAAAGATTCTAATGGCAATCTTACTAATGCAATAGATTATAATATTAAAGTAACTCCTACACGTACATTAATACATAATGCAGTAGAAGGTATTAGTAAATATGCTCCTATTAATGATGCTAAGTTTAATAATATCTTACAGTTAAGTACTAATTTAGATGAAGAACTTGATAACTTTGGTTACAGTACTGGTGTAAGATCTGCTGAAACTATATATACTATACACGGTGATAATACTGGTTTTACCGGTACTACTTCAGGTGGTGTGTATTATATTATAGCTGGTAACAAACGGTTATCAGGTAGACCATTGCCATTAAAGATTAGCACAGTAAGCTATAACAACTTAGAAGAACTAGCTAATCTATTATCTACTATCGTGTTTAAGTCTGGGTTCTCAAGCTATGATAAGATAGGTAATACAGATCTTATTGGTTCTGACTTAATAAAGTTATTTTTGAATTATGGAGAAGCTACCCAAGTAAAAGATAATAGTGATATTAGTGATGCTGCTGCTAAGAATCTACGTAATAAACAGTTATATGTAGATAATACTGGTGTAGTAGGTAAATTAGTATATGGTAACAATAGCACGTCAATTGCGGGTTTAACATCAGACCAGAGAGATAGAGAAAGAAAAGCTTTTGTAGATTGGCTTATGAAGGAAGGATCTATGCCTTTTAAAGTACCTTCAAAAAACAATGATGTTGTATCAGTAGACATGAAGCTTAGAGATCTATTTCAAGGTAGATTAGCAAGTAGTGTAGAAAAAGCTAATGGTAGGTTAGAATTAGTGCCTGGTGTAGTATTTACTAAAGACGACTTAGATCATTCTTTATTGGCATGGATGATTAAGAATGGTATGTTGAAATCCAATCTTAATACAGAGAGATACGAAAGACCTTTTGTTATCGCCGATGGTATTACTCAGGATGCTCCAACTAATATTCCTAATTCTACAGCTGTTCCAACAGTAAGTGAACCTCAAGTTGAACAACCTGCAGTAGAAGAAAAACCAGCTCCTACTCGTAAACGTCGTACTTTCCGTGATCTCAATACATTTGGTGGTAGCGAAACTGAAGTAAGAGTAAACTTTACTCCCAATAAGACATATACTTCTAAAGAGAAGATGAATAAGGTTCAGGCACGTAATTTCTTAAAAGAGAAATTAGGTATGTCTGATGCTGAAATTGATATAATTGATGTAGCAGTATCTTCTGATATTCCAGCTACAGCATTATCTCATATGACACAAGATGCTATTCATCTTTACTCTAGTGATCCTGCTGGTGTTGAATATCATGAAGCATATCATAGGGTATCTCTGTTATTAATGTCTGAACAGCAGCGTAATAAGGTATATGATGCTTATAGGGCTTCTCATGAAAATATGAAAAATGCTTCTAACAAACAAGTTGAAGAAGCATTGGCTGAAGACTTTAGAAAGTATATGCTTGAAACTGTACCTTCTAAGGTTTATAGAATCACTAAATGGTTTAATAAGCTTATAGATTTTGTATACTCCTTAGTAGGTAAAATAAGACCTACTAGCATCTTTAGAGGTATATATGAAGGTAAATATGCTAATATACCTGTAACACAAGAAGCTAAGGATAGATTTATAGAAGCTTATGGTTATAGAGTTAATTTTACACAGCACGGTCATGAATTTCAGAATATTAAATCTCTTGATAGTTATTTCCAAGCTGTAGATTACTTTACTACATCTTATATTAGTCAGTCTATGACTACTGAAGATATAGTAGACGACTTATCTAGAATTAACATAGACTATAACGATATGAGAGAATTCTTAGAAGATCTTTCATATGATGAAGCTGCTACACCTGAACAGAGAGCTGCTGCTAAAGAACTGTTTGATAATTTTAATATATTTAAACAGGATGTGCAAGCAAAACTAGCAGAGCTAAGTTTAAAGCAAATTAAGGAAGAGCAAGAGTATGAAGAAACAGAGGAACGTGATGGTGGTGAAATAGAAAAGGATAACTTTGATAAATATGATAAAGCATCTTATGAAGTATCTGTTTTACATAATATTAGACCTGCTGTCAAATTGTTCTTATCTTCAATAGAAGACCGTTTATATAATGCAGCTACTAAAACTTATACTAGAGATATTAATCCTGAAACAGGTATTCCACGTGTAACTCCATTTATGGCAGCTTGGCGTAGAATCGTAGATAAGTTATTTGATGAGGATAGTTATGGTGGATTAATCCGTAAATCTGCTCAGTTAGCTAAGACAGATCCTTTCTTTGCTTCTGTATATAATAGATTATCTAAGATAAAAGACTCTAACTTACAGACACAGATATTCCAAACTATTACTGGATTTAGACATAATTTCCTTACTGTAGGATATCAAGATGTGGGTACTAATGAGGTAATGTACATATCTAACTTAGGTGGTAGTGTAAATGTACGTAACGGTAAGCGTATTGTAAGTGACTGGAATAGAAATTTCTATAACAGTGAATTTATGATAACTGATGAACAGGGTAATAGAAAGCCTGATATGGCTAAACTTAAAGAATTAAGAGATGAACTTACTAAAGCTACAAATGAATTAGCAAAGTTAACAGATTCATCTACTAATGAAGATCTTAGTCAAGCACTATATAAATTATTAGATATTTATAACAGAATAGGTATATCTATTACTTATGATACTTTGTTCCAAGCAATTGTAGATAAAGTATCGGCTATCAATTCTGTTAATAAACCTACTATATTACAAGCAGCTAAGGATTTATTAACAAGTAATAGAGATGGTAGTTTGGCTAAAGCTATACCTGAAATATTACGTAGACCAGTAAAAGATAAACCAACAGATCGTATTAAACGTACTGCTGATGCTATCTTTACTGGGGAAAATAGCATACTTAACTTAGCTATTGTACACTATCAATTGAATAATAATAACCTTGAAGAAAAGGTATTAGGTCCAAAAAACACTACAGTTTATCCTTTATCTAAACATAACTATATTACTCTAGAAATAAAGAAATTGAATAATGATAGATCTTATGTTAATAAACTGTTAAAGTGTCCTATCAATAGTTCTTCTATAGTGTACAATCAGTTAAAGAGTAATCCTAATACTCGTCTTACTGTAGGTACATTACTTAACATTACTGAGTATAACTCTGGTAATACAGGTACGGATTATCAATCTGCTCCTAAAGTAGAAACATTCATTTCTAAATTCACATTGTCTGAGAATGATATATTAGTACTCCCTACTATGTCTGATAAAAAGACATATATGCCTATACAGGGTCTTAGACTATTTAAAGACCGTACAATGGAGATTGTACCTTTGGATGGTGAACTCAGTATTAGGATGTCTAAAGATGTAATAGAGCAGTTCTATAAGTATTATAAGAGTGAATATGATGCTATACTACAGTATCGTAGAATGAAATTAGCAGAAGACCAAATAGACGATGCTAATAGACCTACTATGTACTTTGGTAAGAAAGGAAAGGATACTGGTAAAGGTGGTAAATTCCGTATTGCTCGTGGAGTATGGCATACTGATGAAAACGGTAATACTAACTATATAGACTTTAATAGCTTAAGTGATCAAGAATTAATGGATACTTTCAATAATGTTGCTCAATTGAAAGAAGATATTAATACTACTCTTATTCATAGAGCTGATGAACAGTTAAAGTATGTACAGAAATTAGGTTTAATTGAGCAAAAGAAATCAGGTTTATGGTCTAATAAGTTCTTACCTGTTTCGTCTATAAATGAAAGAAGTAATAACTATGCTAATACTTATGCTCAATTATCAGGTTCTCAGAATAAAATGCTAAGAGAGAACCTTGCTATTATGGATGCTATTTGGACATTTACTGTTAATCATTTTGTTTCAATGTTTGAAACAGAAAAGGTAATATACAAAGATGTAGCATTCTTTAAGAATTATCCAGATGTATCTAAACGTCTTGCTGGTACGCTATCAACTGGTGATAGACCTAGATTGGACTTTACAGATCCAAATCACATTATGAATAAAATACCTAGGTATAAGAATGGCAGATACAATGTGGCGGGTCTGAAAGATATCGAAACACATACTAATCAACCTAAAGAACTTTACAAAGCTATTTACAGAGCTTATGTAAGAGAACTTATGGAGAATGATGGTAATTACACTAAAGAATTCATAGACAATGTATTTGAATCTGATGATTTATTTAGTCATGAAGATATACCTCAGGCTATTAAAGATAAAGCTAAAACTAGTACAGAGCGAGATTTAAAACTATATGGTGATATTACTATGGATAAAGATGGTAATATTACTATAAATACAGAAGATAATCCTATTAACCAAGCAGATGCTTCTGTATATTGTTCTCCTACTATGTATAAAGCTATTCTTGCTACACAAGGCTTATTAGATGCTGAGACTGAAGCTGCTATTGATTACGTAGAAGAACATGCTGATGATCTTGGTGATGTACGTAAATATGTAAATACCCTAGCAGCAGTAATGTCACCAAAGAAGATGGTTTACTTTGGTAATGAAATACTTGAACCATTACAAGGTGAATTCATAAATATGCCTATCTTTAATAAGATGGCTATCTTCCCTCTGTTTAAAGTATTAGCAACTGGAGACTTAAAAGCACTGTATGATAGAATGAATGATACTACCAATCCTATTGATATGTTTACTACTAAATCAGCAGTAAAAGTAGGTAATATCGTTGAATATGATTTCTATACAGATACTTCTCAGTCTCAAATATCCGAGGAATTTACTAAGGATGAAAATGGTTCTTATAACAAACCTATTACATTTAGACAACAGAGTTTTGGTAACTTATTAAATCAGATGCCTATTGAAGCTCACGAAGCAGAAAAGCGTATGTTGGTAACACAGGCTATGAAAACTGTATATTCTAACATCAGACTTGATGGTGATTATTATTTACCAAATGGTAAGAAGCTATCTGGTCGTGAATTACGTGATTATGCTATGAGGGCTATTGATAACTTGTCAGATAGAGGTTTAAATAGGCTTTTAAAGGATTTACACGCAGTTAAAAATGAAGATGGTACATTTACCTTCAAAGACTTACAAGGTATCTCAGATTCGCTTGTAAGAGACTTAATTGCAAGTAATACTGATTCTGATATAGTAAATCAAGTTGCATTGAATGAAAGAGGCGAGTTTAATGTACCTATTTCAGCATCACCATTATCAAAACAACTTGTAACTAAGTTAATATCTAAAGTAAATAAAGAGACTGTAGATATTAATTTACCTGGTGGTACATTTGTACAGATGTCTTCATTTGGTATGAAATCTATAGACAAACTTGGTCAAGCAGAAGCTAAACAAGACTATAGTAAATATATGGTAAATGAAGGTCGTAAGCTAATGCTTAAGAATGAAAATAACTCTATGGACTGTGTAATTAGTATTAACTTACTTAAGCACATTATACCTGGTTATGATAATATGTCATTCTTAGAGGCTAGACAATGGTTAATTGATAATCATATTATTGGTGATAATGCTTCACCTTCAAGCATGGCTTATCGTGTACCAACACAAGGTATGTCTTCTATTGCTGCTCTTACTATTAGGGATGTAGTAATGTCTCAAGCAGGGGATATTATAATATTACCTGATGAATTTACTGCAAGAACTGGTTCTGACTTCGATATTGATAAATTGTTCTTAACCCGTTATAACTATACTACAAAACGTTCTAATAAACTTGGTAGAAATGCTACTAATGTTGAAAAAGAAAATGCTTTAAAAGGGTATGATGCTTGGGCAGATGAAGTATTAGCTATTCGTAATGGAGAACCTGTTACAAGGAGAAACTCAATGAAGGCTTCTGAAGCTATAAACGAATACTTAAAAAGTAAGAATTCCAATGTACGTTACGACAATACAGATGGTAACTACAAAGTATATGAGTATGTAACTGCTAAAACTGAATATAACTTTGATAAACCTATGTCAGAGAATAGTCAAGGAGCAGTAGAGAATCTACTTATTGATACATTTATGGCTTCATTACTCGATCCTAAGAATGTACACGATACTACTAGACCTCTTGACGTACCTGTAAATATCATGAAGAAAGGTATTGTAGAAGTATATTTCCCAGATGTTAAGAATAATCAAGCTCTATTTGAATATACAGAAGCATATCAGGATAATTTAAAACAAGACTTTGCTGATAGTAAATCAGGTATTGGTCCTTTTGCTTTGAATAACCCTCATCATGTATTAGGTCAATTAGTAGAGTTAGTAATGCAAGCACCAGAGTATATGCCTAAATTTGGTAATTTGCATAGAGTGTCTGGTGTAGATGATATTCATATCCTTGACTGGTTGTCTGCATTGATTAGTGCTCACGTAGACGTTGCCAAAGATAACTATATTATTAAACTGAATGTAAATACATTTACTTATAATGTTACTAACTTATTGCTAAGAAGTGGTGCTGGTAAGAACACCATGTATTTTGTATCTCAAGAGATAATGAAACGCATGGCACAGGATTATATTCAGAGTAAAGGTACTTATGCTATCGATTCTACTAAATCATTCCAGAGTAGGTATAATGAGAAAGAGAAAGCTATTCTTGAAGAGTTTACTAAGAAAGCTAATCAAGCTGCTACTAATAAAATTCAGAGAGATGCTATAACAAATCTTTTAAATAATGATAAACTTAGTTGTGATGAATTATTTGAAATACCTGAAGCTGGTAAGTTAGGTTATCTTGAGAATCTATTGCGTAAAGCCAATGAGAAAGAAAAAGATTTTGACTATTACTATGGACAACTTCTTGTATATAAGATGTATAAACAGATAGATCCTATGGCTAGAGCCTTATCAGATCTCGTTAAAGCATCACAGGTTGATACTAAGAAGTTTGGTAAAAATGCTATAGAAATGCGTCAATTCTTAGATAAAATAGCTGATGTACAGTCATCTCCTTACTTTACTCCAGAAATGATAGATAAGTTCTATAAAGATACATTCTTACAAAAGAAGATTGACAATAGTATTATATTTACTTTAAATCTATTAGGTAATATAAATATCCAGAGTAAAGATAAATATTATAATAAGTTTAAATCTTTTGTTAATGCAAGTGGGTTAGCAACTATATCTAATAAACAAGCTATTACTGCTATTACCAATGCTATAGACTCTTTCTGGAGATCAACGGCTTTATATGCTGACTCTTCGAGTCCACTTATTAATAGTATGAGAGAGCTTAATAGACTGTTTATTGGTACCGATAGTATAGCTAAGAGATTAAATAGACTGAAAAAGGATATACTTGCTGATAAAGCTAATAATGGTAATAAGTATCCTATGATATCTGTTACTAATGGTAGAATTAGTAACCTATTCCTTAACAGTATAACAGGTGTTACAGATACTACTAATAAAGGTATAGACTATATTCGTCTTGACTATTCTGATGATATTAACTCTAATGCAAGTAGACAAATACGTGAATACTGGCAAGAGTTATTAGATAGTAATGTACCAGAATTACACGATTTTGCATATGATTTAATTCGTTATGCAGTGTTTAGCGGTACAGGTATCAAACATCTTAATTCACTATTTGACTTTATTCCGCAAAGAGCTTTAGAAGAAATAGGTTACTTTGATGCAGTACGCAATATAGAAGATGATACTGTAGATTTTGATCTCTTATTTACTAAGGAAGATATAGATGAAATCTATCGTAATAACTGGCAGAATGATACATTAGTACCTACTGTAAATTTAACAAGGAAAGGTATATATAAACTTACTGCTGTTGTTAGAGGCAAGTTAACCAATGTTGCCTTTAAAGGTTCTGATAAACGAGCTTTATGTAAGAATTTAGAAGGTATATCTATTTATCATCCTTATGTTAAGGTAAGAAATAATAGGTCTACTGGTAATTTTGATTTATATAAGTATATCGGTACTTTTGTAAAGGATGATGGCAAACAGATTATTGAAAAGCCTGTATACATACTTGTTAATAAGAAAGGGTACAGAGAAGGTGGTAAAGGTATGGTAACAGAATATTTAAGTAAATGGGTAGTTGGTGAAACAGCATCAAGATACTCTATAATACCTGGCAACAATGTTGCTCCTAGTTATTCAAATTATGGTGGTAATTTCTTAGAAGATGTACCAGAACTGATTAACAACAATGTTATACCTAAACTTAATTCTCAAACCAATGATGTTACTAAAGCTGGGTTAGATGGTGTATTCCATCCAGCAAGTAGTATAGATTATATGTTTGGTCTTGATGGTAATAACAATGATATTAGATATCAATTGAATGAGGAAATGAGTGAAGATGGCGAAGTAGAACAAGCATCTGAAGTTAGACCTACTACAGAGATACAATCTACAGAAACCACTGATGATTTTAATGATAAAAATGAATTTCCAACTGATGAAATGAATCATTGTATTAAAAGTTAATCATATATGAGTATAATTTGTCCTAATTTAAAAAACGAAGAAGTTGCAAGAGAATTCGAAGAATTAAAAAATGCAACTAGTGAAGCAGCGGCTTATCATATATGGTCGCTTAACAATGGTAATGGCATAGATAAGGCTCCCAATGGGGAGCCATCTAAGCTATTTTCAGACCTTTTAGAGCATTATAATGGTGATAGAGTAGCTGCTATTCAAGCTAAAGCTAGAACTTACTCTGAGAGCTTTAAAAATTGGTTTGATGGATCCAAAGTAGTAGATGAAAATGGTGAACCTTTAGTAGTATATCATCACGCCAATTCTCCTATAAAAGAGTTTTCTATAGAATTTGATAACTACTTTTCTACAATTAAAAACGGAACGAAAAAAGCTTTATTCTTTACTGGTACAGCAAATCCTAAAAAAGGCACAGTTTTAGATAGAGAATATAAATTTCCTGTATTTTTAAAAGCTAATACTGTAATTGAAAAAACTGGTACAAAAGACGATTTAAAAAAACAAGGAGAAAGTTTTACTGCAACTATAAATCGTGCAGCTGAAGAAGCAGATATTGCTATATTTCACGGTATTGATGATAATCAAGAATTAAATCAAAATATTTATGTTATAAATAATCCAAATAATGTAAAATCAATAGATAATCAAGGTACATTCTCTACTCAGGATAATAATATATATAATCAGAAAATAGTAAGTAGAGAGACTAGGTTAGAAAATTTCTATAATTCCTATGTTAAGCTAAGAACTAAAACTGTAGAGAAAGCTGAGAATGAAACTGAATTACGTAAGAGACGTAGTAAACTATCGAGTAATTCAAAGTTACGTGAAACTAACCTAGATGCTATAATGCAAGAAATTCTAGGTATATACATATATGATGCGGATTATTCTACAGTAGATAGTACATTAAGAGAATTAAATAATCTTTCTGAAAGTCGCTATTTAACTCTATTAAATGAGGAAATAGATAAATTAGATAGATTATTGATACCTGTTGACTCTTTAATAGCAGCAGTTAATAACATTAATAAAGGATACAATAAACTTTCAGACTATTCTAAAGAAGTACAGGATCGTCTGTTTAATATGCCTGTATATAGAGAAGCAACAGAATTACCTGTAATAACACGAGCAAAGAGCTTAAAACAATACAATGCTTATCAAAAGATAAAATATAATAAAGAATTAAATACATTTATTTCTAATTTAAAATTAACTCAATTAAAATTAGCTGCAAGAAAGTATCATTTAGATACAATCAAGATGTTTGTTGAAGAGTATGACCGTGGTTTTGAAGACATGAAACTAAAAGTATTAGATGAATACTTATATAGAACATCACTTTTGTCTAAGAAAGCTCCAAAACTACAAGGTACGTATAATTTGTTAGAGGATTTAGCAAAAGGACAATCTGAGTTGGATACTAGAAATGCTAATGAACAAATGCAAAAAATATCTAATGTTACTAACATCAAACAAGCATTAGAACTATTATCTAAAGAGTTGCCTGAATACGCTCCTTTTATAAGACATTTGCAGGAAATACCTTATTATGAAGATATATTAATAGAGATTGATTATAACTCAGAAGATTCTTTTGCTTTAACTAAAGCAGTTGGTAAGACTTCCTTTAAAATTGATCCAGAAACAAACGAATACACTGCTAAGATAACTATAAATGAAAAATCTTTTGGTTATAGAACTTTGCTACATGAAATTGTACATGCTTTTAGTTCTATAGCATTAGCCGGAAGAGATGAACACGGTAATAATGAATTTGTATCTGATATAATTGCTATTATAGACCATTGTAATAAGTATTTTGAGCTTCCAAAAATATTTGGAACATTAATGCAAGATTCGTTAAATTATGGTTTTACTAATCCTCAAGAATTTATTGCTGAATTTTTTAGTAATCCTGCTTTTCAGATGTTATTAAAAGAGATACCAGCAATCGGAGAGACAGAAATAAAAGAAAAGAATATTTTTAAATCTGTAGTAGAGGCTATAACTAAGTTCTTTACTTCATTCTTTAATAAAGAGAAGAATCTATATAATCAGATTGAACCATTAATGTATAAGATTATAGACTTTCAATCTGACTTACATAAGAATAATACGATTAAATACAATCCTAATAGGGAATACAATAGTGACAACTATACAAATAATCAAGTAATAACAAAAGTTATTTCTAATAGTAAGGATTTATTAGATAACTCTAGATCTAAAATGGCTACTGTACTTAGGGATGTTGCTAATAAAATAAATATGCAGCCAGTATCTATTGAATATACAGATAGACCATTAAATGAGATATATCCTGAAGCTACTTATTGGACACCTGCTATATATGATAGAGCGACAAATAAGATTGTAGTAAATACCACTGGTGATTTTAGTAGATACGGTTCATTAGAAAATGTATTACTACACGAAATAGCTCATGCTATTACTCTAGACTCTTTGGCAGCAGATACAGAAGCAGCTAATGAACTTAGAGCTATACAGAAAGAATATGCTGCTACTCATGAAGACCATGCTAGTAAGAATGTATATGAGTTCGCAGCTGAGTTGTTCTCTAATCCTGAAGTAATCCACAATATGCAGGACTTCCCTGCACCTACTGGTAAAAAGACTATACTACAAAAGTTAATGGATTGGTTTAAGAGATTGTTTGGTAAGAATACTACTCATGAGAATCTTATAAACAAAATAGTAGAAAATGTAATTGAATACAATGCTTATCAAACATTAGAGCATAATGAAAATACTGATGATTATATACCTTTAGCGTTACCTGCTGCAAGTAAACGTGAAGAGATTGCTGCTACTAAGTTGATGTCTACTTTTGATTCCATAGTAAAGACATTAGAAATACGTACTCAATCTATGCAGTATAACCCTATTGATGATTCATTTGATAGAAGAGAAACTGTTAGAAATACAAGTGTTTTCAATAGATTATACAATCTTTCTAATACTGTAAAGAATATTACTGACCCTAATAGTATGCTTGATGTACTTAATGGTAGTATTGAATACATGAATAGTGTAATAGACTCATTAGCTGAAGCAGAGAAAGTTCTTGATAATATCAATGAGAAGATTGAGAATGCTAAAACTATGGGAGATGAAGCAACTACTAATAAATATAGAGTAGCACTAGATAACTTTGGTGCTGAGTATCTATATCCACATGAAGCTAACTTGAATAACCTATATGAGACAGTATTCTCACAGGAATTTAATGATGCTATATACGAATCACTACTTGGCACTAATGTATTTAATGATATTAGACAGACTTTAAACGCTTTAAGAGCTGAGTTCAGTTCAATTAAGATGGATAGTAGAAATAATATTGGTTGGAAATATAAAAACACAGTTATTAGAACTCTTACTAACTTCTTAAAAGGTGAAATGGAAGAAGCAAACGATCCTCGTATAGAAAGTGCACTAATGAACTGGTTAAGTTTTGATTCTGATATTTCAGCTTATCATAAGTATGTAGGTTTACCAAATAGCACAAATAATACTGTTATTTCTTCTGTTAGAAAGGTTATAGGTGATGTAAACAATGAAGTTCATAAGAAAGTATATCACAAGTATGCTGAACTTATGGGTTTAGCTGCTGCTACAAGAGATCATTTATTACTATTTGAAAGAAACTCTAAAGGTAAAAAAACAGGTTACATCATTAGAGATAGAAAGTATGGTGAATATCAAAACGATAAGTATAATTGGCGTAAGAAATGGTTAAAAGACCATAAATTAGCTAGTGTAGATGAGTTGAAACTTGATCAAAATTTATGGTTAGAATATCAGAGAGCCTATAATGACTGGAAATCTAAACATGCTGAAAGAAAATATACTCCTGAGTTCTATAATATATTTGCAAATCTTAGTATAGAAGCTAATCAGGCATTATCCGAAGTAAATATAGATATTGATAACTTACTTAAGCCTTATTTAGATAATGTTACTAAGAAACCTAGATTCGAAAATATGTCTCAAGATGATTATGATAAATATCAAAGATTACTTGAAAAGAAAAGGAATTTAGCTAACCCATATGATGCTCTTACAGGCGAAATAAAGCCAGAAGATAGCGTAGAGTATAAGATAGCTATGGAACTTACAGAAGCTTATGAAAAGCTCCGTAAAGGGCTTAAATCAAAGGCTAATATGGCTGCTTTCATGGCTGAGATGGAGAAAATGAGGGAAATAGAAGGATATACTCCTGATGGTAGATATACGCTGTATGAGGCTTGGTTAGAAAGAAATACGAGATGGGAATATACTCCAGAATTTGAAGCTCTTGTATCTAAACAGAATAAGAAAGATTACGGAGAGATATATGACAGATTATATCAAGCAAGAACTAATCTCTTAAAACTTTACAGAACCGATAGATACGAAGTAGATTATATTCGTATGCCACAAGAAGTAAAAGAGAAGATTAGAGAACTTGATATAGCTATGTATAGGATACGTCGTAAATCAGGTAAGTTAGGTGGTGGTAGAAGACTGTTTAAGTCTGAACTTAGTGATATAGCTAAAGATAATGGTGGTAAAGATGCAGTATCTCCTGATGATATATGGGTAGATGATAAAGGTGTCAAGCATTACTTCTCTTATATGACCACAGTAAAACCAATAAATGATAAGTACATGCATAGAGTACCTAATAATAATTGGGCTGAGACATCTGAAGAATCTGCTTTCTATAATCCTAATTATGATCCTACTATACCTGAAGCTGAACAGCCTAAATTAGAGTTATATGATAACAGAAAAGATTATAATGCTGTTATGAGAAACACTAATTTATCTAAGCTTAGACAGGCTTTAATAGATACCATAGGAGAAACTAATGCTAAATTAACTCATACCAATTATCGTAATGATTACAAGTTACCACAGATACCTGGTACTATATGGAACTATATAAGTGGTAAAGGTTTAGTTACTGGAGTTAGAGATTATATGTTAGATGCTTTTGCTATTACTCCAGATGATGAATTACATGGTGTAAAGAATAAAGTAAGACCTAATGGTACTGAAATTAATATTATGCCTACTCAGTATACTACTATGTTAGCAGATCCTTCTGTAGGTACTAATGACTTAGTTGGAGCAGTAATGCGTTATTATAGAATGGGGTGTAACTATGAAGCTAAAAAGAAAGTAGCTCCACAATTGAATCTGTTAGATGAAACTATTAAGAAAGAAGGTAAAGTAGTAAAGAGTCAGAATACTGTATCTGCAGCAAATTCTAATCTTAGTTATGTAATACATAAGTATATTTCTTATCATTTATATGGTAGACGTACTACATTGCCTGAGATTACTATAGGTAATCATCGTATTTCATTAGATAAGATTTTTAGACATTTTGCTACATGGGGTAGAGATATAGGTCTATCTTGGAATTTACGTTCAGCTATATCTGGTGGTGTTTCTGCATGGTCTTTTTATGCTGCTGATGCCTATATTAATAGGCATATGAATGTCCGTGATTTTACTCTGGGTAATGCGGAATTAGCTAAAGAATTGCTCACACTTAAGACTTTAAGACAGCTTGGTAAGAATATGGGAGATAGTGATTTAATATCTATGCTTGAATATAATGGGCTAACGTTTAATCAAGAAGAAGATATGTCTAACACTAATAGGTGGAGAGTTGGTAGAATGGTAACAAGAATTGTAGAACCATATTCTGCATTTAAAATGATGTCTTTCTTACCTAACTCTATATTTATGAGAGGTATCTATAACAATTATAGATTACTCGAATTAGAAGATGGTAGTAAGCATTTTATTTCTGAGAATGATTTTCTTTATAACCATTTTCCTGAACAGTCTATAGAAGAAAAAAGAGCTATCTATAATTCTACTAAAACTACCTTATGGTCAGCATATGATAAGAAAGGTGGAGTTAAGATAAAACCAGAGTATAAGAAGTATGTGACTAAAGAGTTAGAGAATGAGATAAGTGATAAATTAGGTAATATATCAAGTCATGCAGAAGGTATGGTTGAAAATGCTGATAAATCCGGTGTACATTTACATACTGCACTTTCTACTATACTGATGTTCCGTGCTTTTCTACCGAAAAATATAGAAAACACATGGAATCCAGCATATTGGAATTACCAAACAAAAGAACTTGCTATAGGTACAGCAATGGCTTATTGGTATGGATGGCTTTATGGAGCTAATAACTGGGGTATAAAAGCAATAAGAGCTCTTACATTTAGAAACAAGGAAAAAGATATATCTGAATTATCAGATAGATTTAATGTTAGTGAGAGTTATACAAGGAAGCAGATTGAAACTTATGCTAAAAGGTTTAATGCTCAAGTATTTACTTATATATTCTGGCTTACTTTATTTAATGCTTTAGGCATGATAGGTAGTACAGGACCTGATGATGATTATTGGTATCAAAATGTCCTTATGCTTGAATTAAAGAAGATTTCACTTGAATCTGGTTCAAGATATAATGTTATGGATATTGCTGATATATTTAACTCAGTATCTCCATTACTACAAACTGTAGAGGATATAGGTACTGCATTTGGTCCTTGGTCTTACTTCAAAGAAAGGAAATATAAAAAGATTAAGAAAGGAGCTTTTAAAGGTCTATATGGTTGGCAAAGAGACTTTATTAAAGTTATTCCTTGGCTTAATGCTTATTATAATATGAAGAATCCAGGAGAGAAATTACGAGACTTACAGAATCGTATTGGTGGATAAACAAAAAGGGGAGCGTTTCACAACGGTCCCCTTTCTTTTTACAATTAATATTAAAACAACTAAATTACAGCGATTATTCAAAGTAACTCATGTCTTCTAAACACGGGCTAATCTGAATATTTATATCTTGTTCCTCAATGTGATTGAGTGTAAATACTTCATTTTTACTTTCTAAGTTTACATCTTCAAATACTATCATAGTTTTATCGGTTTTATTAGAGTTAATTGAATATACCGAAGTAAAGATAAATATTTGTTTCTTTACTTCATCTGATAGTAAGTGATAATACCTATTCTCTACCAGTGATATCAATCTTCTCTGTGTTGGGTTTATTCGGAGAATAAATACTGTATGGTAATCTATTTCTCCTTTATAACGATACTTACCTATAAATAGTTTGTGATTACTAACTTTTTGTACCATATTTGTATACTCAAGGTATGATAGACCTTTATAATCAATATAGATATTATTATCTTTTATCCAATATTTTGTATACTTATATAATACAAGATTTACATATGAAGCATTAAAGAATAGAGCTATCACAGCATTCATCGTATATCTCTGATCCATCTCCCTCATAGTAATTACGAGAGTAATCCCATAAATTGTTCTGTTTATGCCAACAGATTTGTTCGATAGTATCTGATATTAATGTAAGCTTTGCTTCAATAGATTCTGGTGTAAACTTAAATACTTTTACTTCATAATTATTGTTACTTTGTATAGCAATAATATATGTTTCATAAGTATATTCAGCAATATCTTTTTCTAATTCGTACTTAAAGTACCAGTGAATAGCTAACCAATAGTATGCTAATTGCCTACGATAGTCATACTCTTCAATAGAATGCTTAAAGTTGTTTACATCAACAGTAGTTTTTAAATCTACTAAAATAATCTTTTTCTCTGTATGATCAATTATTAATCTATCTAACAAAGACTTACATGATAGCTGATAGTTTTGGAAAGTTTTTGGAAATTCCCAATTTATGTGAAACTCATTGTTTTGTTCACACGTACTTGGTAAGTTATATAGTAATTCATTTGCTTTCTTATGCTTCTCAAGATTACTCTTGATTGTTTTTAACATACGAAGATCTGCAAATGATATTACTTTCATTTCAGTTTGCCTCTCAGTCTTAAGATATTCAATATAGTTCTCTAGCTTTTTAGCCATTTCTTTGGCTTCTAAGAGTACTTTATCGTTACTCTTACCTTTTGTACTATAAGCAGCTGAATAAGCCTTTATAAGGGCTAAATCAGGGTCTATTTCTACAGTACCAACTAGATTCTCAGCAAACAATTGTTGCTGTTTACTACTTGGAGTATCAAAGTCTAATATCCGATAATGAGCCCAGAATTCATCTGGTTGGAGTATGTACATATGTATCATAGTTCCTTTATCTAAATAACTAGCTTTAAGACCTTCAGCGGTTCCGTCTAACGTATCTTTCAAGTATTTTGGACCTTTCTTTATAAAGATTCCTAAGTTACTATTAGAGATACGTGTCATATCTTCATAATAAGGTATACTTAAATCCATAATCAACCGTCTTCATCATCATCATTGTTTTCTTCTTCTAATCCTATAAAGGTAAATTCTCTTTTCGGACCAAAATCAATAATGAGATCAAAATTCAAAGTGTTAGTTTTCATAGGCTTTTATTTTCTTTATACATTCTTCTGTTTCCTTATGGTTATGCACTATGAAAAGCATATATTTCTTATCTAAATTATTTAATTTAAGATAATACATAAATAACTTCCATTTATAAGGAAACACGTCATTCGGCCTACCTTTTGCTTCGATTATAAAGTTGTTACCAACAAAATCTGGAGTATAAGTCATAGGCCGAATTTTTTTATCTTGAAACTGAAATGAAGGTACAAGTTCAAACTTAATAGGTTCATATTCAGCTTTTAACTTCTCTTCTTTAAGTCTAGAGTAAACATAACCTTCTAATTTACTCTTGAATGATATTCCGTTTATCTGAATTGGAGTTGCATTCTTGACTTTCTTGTTTACTGAGCTTTTCTTCTTCTTTATCATGCATATATGATTTAAATATAAACATGAACGTAGTAAGATTTACTATGTTGCTGATAGTACAGCATAAGAAGCAGAAACATATTAATTCAAAAATACTACAGGTTAACGTAGTATTAAGTATGTCTAAACTCATGATTGTTCTTTTTCAATCTTATCTGCCATTTCAGACAGTTCCTTTTTTAATTCTTTAAGTTCTTTAATCTTGTCATCTAAGCGTTTTTCACTTGAATCAGCTTGATTGTTAATCAAACGATTAATTTTAGTATTTGTCTCTTTATCAAAGAAATGCATAATAATACCAAAGAATACAGAGATCAATAGAAAAAGAACTGTTGGAATTGCAAACAACCAAGAAATTGCTGTGCAAATACTGTTTTTAGCTTTAATTAGAAAATTCTTCATATTTTTTTAATGTTTGGTTTAGCCATTCGCGAATTGCTTCAAAACTATTATTTTTTATAGCATCGCTAATATCTTTACTTTTAAACTTTTTATGCACTAGAAAGCAATTTAAGCCTGTTTTAAGGCTTATTTTGCGCATATTTTTAACACCAGGAGCATCTCTATCAAAGCATATTAAAATATGCTTAAAACGCTTCTTTAATACCTCTAAGGCGTTATCTGGTATAAATGTAGATTCAGAAGAGGGAGATATTGCATTATATCCTAACTCTTTAAGACACATTACATCTTTCATAGACTTAGTAATAATTAATAGATTACCTTTTTCAGGTAATTGAGCATAACCTTGTATATCATACTCTGTTAAATTATTACGCCATTTAGTGTATTTATCTGCTAAAGGTCTATAAATTTTGAAATGATCATATACTTTGTAAGCATACATAGGATTTTCATCCTTATATATACCTTTTACTATACCATTACATAAATAATATTTAATACTATTTACATTGTATAGCTTTAAAGTATTTATAGATATATGAAACTGTGACCAGTAATTTTTGTCAGTTTCTGTAAAATCTTGTCTTACTACACCTATTACAGTTTCCTCAGTAGGTTTTTGTTCTTTAGTACTCTTTAAAACAGTATTATTTTTTATATTAAGGTCTTTGACTATCTGGTTTAATGTATCATTATAGTTAGTAATACCAGTAAATTCTTGTACAAATTTAATGACATCACCACATAAACCATTGCCATGATCTTTAAATAATAATTTACCTGTCTTTTTACTATGGAATATACCAAATGAGGGATTCTTATCCTCTCTAAAAGGACTATTGTAAATATAACCTATTTTAAATTGTCCTAAATAACGAGCATATATATCATATTCTGATACTCTTGATAAAATATAATCAAGTGTTATTGCTTTTGCTTTATTTGCTCTTCTTGAATCATACATATGCTACAGTTTTAATAGTGGGAGTAGCGGACTCGAACCGCTCCATAGGTATAAACCTGGTCCATTCGCACACCTTCGATACTTATTTATTATTAATAAATATGTGCTTACTCCCTTTGTTTTTAAAAACAATTGTAACGAGGGGGGATTCGAACCCCCAGATAAGTTTCCTTATCACCAATTTAACGATTCCACACTCTTTTCAAGTTTGTCTTCTTCATACCAGTGGTGCCCGCTCATTACTGAGCAATCGTTAATCTTCGTCCCCATGCTCTTTGTCGAAGAGTTTTGTAATTTGCTCAATTTTTTGATTGGCTGAATTTTCATCAAGACATTGTCCTGATGTAATCCAAATATCTTCTTTAGTCTCCTTATGTTTAGCAGCTATAGAACAGCCTAAACCACTCCTACATTGAAATTTTGCTGTCCAAAACTTAAACACATGATATCTAAACATCCAAGGAGAGATACAAGTAAGAATTTGAGGTAGTATCAGTGGATCTTCTGCTTTTTTAATGATTACCTCAGTAATAAGATACTCTAATTGTTCACCTTTGAATCGACCTAAATCTGCAACCTCAGCAAACGCAGAAATTTCTACACGATACCCTTGTTGTTCAAGGTAATCTGCTAATTTAATAGCTGTATAGGACTTGTAAAGCATATCTTCTGCTGTTACCATCCAGTTTTCACCTATCCCAATATGTAATCGTATAAATTTACCATTTTTATTACCTAATTTCTTTACTCGCTTTTTAAGGCAAGGTAGCCCTTCAAGAAAACGATCGTAATCAAGTTCATCACCATCGTTTTCATCCCATTTATAGGATTTTCCAGAGCCACCTAATTGCATCTCTTGAGTTAAAGACTCAAGTTTGTCTAAGCCTTTATTATAGAAATATTTTGCTTTTTGTATTTCCTCAAGAGATAAACCTTTCCAACCTGGGTCATCTTCATTACAAATTTCATCATAATGACCTTTAGTCCCAGTATCTTCGACAATTTCACACTCCGTGTAAAACTTTTCGAGAGAATCAAAATGTACAGTCAATTTTTTACCCATACTTCACATAATTTATCCAAAAAATACTTTAGTTCTTCCAGAAGAATCTAATTCTTTACTCTCTGTAATTCGTTCTTTATTCTCTGGAGTAAAGAACTTCTTGACCATTTCCTTTTCGGTATCAGTCCAGTTACAGATTAGCATGTCCTTCCAATTTTTGAAATAAGCCTTCTTCATACGGGTACCAGATTGAATCATACGCGTAGACGCAATACGACGTATGTTACAAGCTTTGATACACTCACGAAGTTTCCAAACGTAGTTTACTACATCAACATCATATTGACTTTCGTAATCTACAGAATAGTCAACTTCTATAATGCCTCCGATGAATCGGTCAATAGTAGATGCGTCTAATTGATTGTTAGCCACATACTGTCGACTCGCACCACTGCCAAATGTATTAGAAGTAGCAATGATGATACACTCGGGGTTACGACTAACTAAACCAGTAGTAGTCTCTATCTCATCGTTAGCAAGAGCGGCATTTAGGACTTGACCTACCGCAGGGTCTAATGCTGTCATCTCATCAATCAAGATAATAGATGGCTTTGCGTAGTATTCAGCAAACTTTGTGCTTTCTCGAGTAGGATATTTATATCCAAGGAACTCTGTAGCAGATGTTCCAATACCACAAGATATACACAAGTAAGGTAAATTCAGTTCTTTTGCAGTCATACGAGCCATAGTAGATTTACCACAGCCTGCAGGACCTACCATCCAGATGTTACGCATACCTGCTTCAATAAGCCTTTTAAGCTGTTCGTGAGGCTGAAGTTTAGACATATCTATCATCTTTGCTTCTTCTTCAGCTTTACGCTTCTTTTCCTCTTCTTCAGCTTTAAGCTTTTCAGCAAGTTTTCGTAGTTTCTCCTGATGTTCACCAGGATTCTGCATATTTATGCCACCAGGAGAAGTTTTATATTTTTCTCCTTGAGGATTTTCTACAGTAAAACTAGTATTTCCGGTAGCTTCATTTTTTTCCTTTTTGATTACTTTCCAATAATCAATAGGTTTATATCTGGACTTTTTACCAGCTTCATTCTTTTTAGTAGTAGTAATACTACCAAAGAACTGGTCTCCAACTTCAAGTTCTTTTGGATTTGTCTTAGAAGTTAAAAAATCACTTGATGGTTCTTGTAATGCTTCACTTGCTTTTTTACTTGTTTTTTTTACTTGACTTTCTAATGTTTTCTGTAACATAGTAAGAAAACCACTAGATACATCATAACCACCTGTTTTTACCTTAGGAGTTGCACCTGAATCTTTTTTATCTACAAGTGTTGCTTTGATTGTTTCGTCTATAGTTTGATAATCTAACATATTGATTCGTTTTAAAGTTAATAAAAAGGGAGGATAACTTTTGTTACCCCCC